>Ga0194133_10000237_pt1 | contig 116857 bp, 91 predicted proteins | sample TA2KigOf40mmetaG_FD_155448 | JGI IMG/M metagenome (GOLD analysis project Ga0194133, IMG submission 155448) | Freshwater microbial communities from Lake Tanganyika, Tanzania - TA2015055 Kigoma Offshore 40m | ecosystem: Environmental > Aquatic > Freshwater > Lake | place: Tanzania: Lake...
CCAAACCCAACTCATCAAGGAGTGCCTTCCAGACCTTTTGCCAGACTCCGGCAACCTGCCAGTCCCGAAGGCGCCGCCAGCAGGTCATGCCACTGCCGCAGCCCAACTCCGGTGGCAACAGTTCCCATGCCGTTCCTGTTCTGGCAACAAATAGAATTCCCGTCAGGGCCAGACGGTCGGGAACACGGGGACGACCGCCCTTGGGATTTCGCTTGACGGGGGGAAGGAGAGGCTTGATCCTCTCCCATAGGTCATCCATCAAAAGGGGCTTGGCCATCTCCGGTCCTCCTTGACCGGATCAAACTTAACCTCTGCAGCTGTAAGGTCAATACCTTTTGTTAGGGCCCCTTAATCTCGACTGTATTGGCGACAACAATCTACACCAGAAATCACCATCAAAGTGCGCATTTAGATGGAATGATTGCCAATAAAATCCTCCATCTGCAATAATTGCTATAAGACTAATAATAATATAGCTATAAATTCAAAGACATTGCGCCTACTGTCATTCCCAACACCATTTCGAGTTGCTTCAGGGACATTTGGAAAGTTTCGGATGTGTCGAAAAGCCGTTGACCAGGTGAGCCATCAATAAAGGCCCATACCGACGGATGAGTCATTTAACTGTATTTCGAAAACTAGATGCGATTGGAAGCATTAAAAGACAATGAAGAGCTTCAATAATCTTGGCCAAAATTGATGAAACATAAAATGCGATTGCAAAATAGGCCATGCCCTGCAATTTTTCCAGAAAATTGCCTCCATCGTCAGCAAAAACAGCTATTGCCACAATTCCCACATTCAATGTGATGAGCGACATTAGGCAGGCAATGACTGCCAGAGAAGCGAAATGGCGCCAAACCCATTGGTTCATTGAATACGCGTAATTCGCCAACCCCGCATCAACCAACAAAGTCGACAATGCCGACAAGAACTGGCCAAGGGTATGAAACGAAATCATCATAATTGCGACATTACGAAGCGTCCCATATTCGATTTCACGAAATAGGCCAAAGAGAACGATGATCGTGAAAATCATGTAAAAGAGCAACAAAAAACCGGTGGCGGAAAACTCGACGAGACCAGCAGCCTTGAGCAATGATCCGCCTTGGCTGCTAAGAACATAAATATGGTATCCAATTAAAATCGCGAATATTGCTTGCATGATAAAGAAAAGGAACTGTCCCAGAACGATCACCTTGAAACCGGCGCCACCAAGTGCGGCCGCCGGTCCCAAAGCCCCGTTATCGGCAGCGGCAGCAGCCGCTCCTACAATCGAGCTGAGTACTGCAAAAATGAACATTGAAGAATAAAACGGCCAGGCCAGCAGGATCATGGCACGGATCTGGAGAAACCATGAAAGGCTAGAACAACTACCTTCGGCACTTCCGTTCACGCCGGTTGATGGGTAATACCGAAACAAGTCCGGAAGCATTTCCTCAGCGGTCCGCCATTCGGGCATCCCTGCCATCCAAACCAGTGTTTTTTTGTTGAACAGGCCTTGAGAGATCAAGGCGCCAAACGCATCCTGGACAACCGGCCCCATGCGCTCCTTTTGGGCATTCAAGTAATACCATGACGGCGCCGTGGGAACCGTGGCTTGCGAGGGTTGGAATGACTGGTTGACAATTCCTTGGGATTGAGATTGATTCACGAACAATTCAGGCAGGGTCCCAGCTTCATTCCATGTGGTCCTATCCGAGGATATTTCATGAAACGGCTGAAGCACTCCGCGCGCGCGCAGGGCCTTGAGCCGATCCATCTCGAACGGCCCGGTCACTCGGCCCTGCATGCGAATGTAGTACATGCCAAACCCCTTTATCGAGTCATCACAAAGATGAGAAAGACAACCAACGCGACCACTCCAAAGGAAATGGTGCCGACCAACACAAGCATCCTGTTGAAATCGTTCTTATTTTCGAGCTTGTTGGCCACATCCTCGAAGCGGTGCTCCAGTTGCGGAGGAATCAAAACGGTACCCTTGGGTAATTTCCCCTTGAAGGACAATACACGCTCATAAAGCGTGAATAATCTTTTGATGTCATTTTCCACGCCAAGCGCCGAAGCCAGTTCGGACAGGGCCATCTCATGCTGCATGCGAACCTCCTGCTCCGCCTGGACGCGGGTGACCCACATGCGGGCCGTCTCCACGGCGCGGGCCCTTTTCTCGCCAGCAGTCACACCCGCCTCCGACGCCATCCGGTCCCAATCGGCCAGCAGGCGGGTCAGGGCGGCGGAATCATGTTTCCCGTGGGCCTCGACGATCTGGGCGCCAAGCGTTTTGATCGCCTCCTCGAGAATCCGTGAGCGGTTCTTGTTGAAGATCCGCTGGATCTCGTCGACGATCGCCGCGGAGGGAGGCGAAATCCACGGGGTGGCCACCAGTTCCTTGTGGTACAGGCCCACCTCGTCAGGTTTGCCCGCCCGGTCCGCCTTGCGGATGCTTTCAAGAATGTCGGCCACCTTCTGGGCCTCGACATCCCGCAGGTTGTCCTTCAGTCCCGGGTGGTTCGGTTCCAGCAGGAGCATGGCCCGCAACTTCTCAGCCAGGACGGCAAGCGGGGAACGATCCAGCACCAGTCGGCGGTATTGGCGCATGTCGTTGGCGAGGATCTCCTCCTCGGCGAAGGCGTGGTTGAGTTCAGCGAGGGTCTCAGGGGGCACCGCCGCGACCGGCGTGGACGGTAGGCCGTACATCGTCACGACCTCGTCCCATTGGCCATGCTGCGGAAAAAGAAGCGTTCCCGCGAGGTCAAGCAGGGGCGGATCCAACCTCGCATGGTGCACGGCCTCCGACCTCAGTCCCTTCTGCAGGAACTCCTCGCAGCGCCTCAGGCGGTCGGCCGCGTGTCGTCCCCAATCGGCGTACTCACGGGAAAGCTCCCGTATTTCCTGGGTGAGTTCCTGATTGTTGGAACGCAGGAACCCCTGGATTTGCTGGACCACCTGATGGGGATCGCGCGTGCCTGCCACCTCAGCCTCCGTCGCCTACTTGGCGCTCTCGATCGCGAATTTCAGGTCGTTGACGGGAACGCAAAGGGCGACCTGCTCCACGAACTTGCCCTTGGCGGTGACGACGCCGACCACCTCGCCCCTGTCATTGAACGCCGGGCCGCCCGAATTGCCGGGATTCACGGCCAGTGACATCTGGAGGAAGTCTCCCTCGCCCCGCAAGTCGGCCATGGTGCTGTAAATTCCGGTATGGACGGCGTTTTTCAGGACACCGCCCCCCGGGCCCAGGCCGGGACTTCCAATAACCACGATCACCTCACCCTTCCTCAGGACGGATGAATCCCCCAACTTGAGAACTGGCAAGTCCGACTTGACCCTGACAAGGGCTAGGTCGCGGTCCTTGTTGAGGTAAACAACTTTGCCGTTGTGGGGCCCCTTCTCGGCATCGGAGGCATCGGGGAAAAAGACCCTCACATTGGCGTTGTCACGGTTGCCCACGACATGGGCGTTGGTGGCCAGCAGGTTCGCCTCCACCAGGAATCCCGACCCGTGACCATTGGCGAACGAAACCATGGCCACGCTGGGCCCGCACTTGGCCACCAATGCCACGGTGTCGAGCGCCTTCGCCTGGGCGGGCGGTTTGACGGGTACCAGCACGGGCACATCAGGCGGGGGAGGAGGAGCGGCCGGATGGGGAGCAGGGGTGATCACCGATTCCCCTTGCCCGAAATCCCCCTCGCCACCATCGGGCGAGCCATGCCACAACCGATGCGTCACGAATGTCACCGCCAGCGCGATGGCCAGGACGCTGACGACGCCGAGAATCCAGACAAGCGCAATCGCCGCTGAATTCGATTCCTTTGGCCTCCGTGGAGGCTCGGCCGGAAGGAAGCGTCGCTCCGGGACGGGCGGCGGGGGAACTGATGATGCCGGGACTAGTGGCGGAGGCGCGGGAGCGACAGCGATTTTCTCCGGCTCATTCGGAACGCCTATCTCCGCCAGCACGATCTCCATGGGGCGCCATGTGAAGCCATCGGCTGAAACCTGGGTTCCAGGGCGCAGGATTCCATGGGTGAATTGCTGGCGCAACTTATCGGCGGGAAACGGGCCATGAGGCTTGCCGTTCACGAGGAGGTAGTAGGCGCGTGGGGGAATCATCGGTTTTCGATCTCCTCCAGCTTCGACCTGATGGCCCGAATGAAGGACTTGTCATTCTTGCGGAGCGAATCCACCTGCCTGTACCAGGCCGCCACGTTTGGATCCGCCTGCGGGGGAATCTCGGAACCCCTTGGAATCAAGTCCTCAACCGCGGCGAACAGGAAGAGCATCGAGGCCGCCGTGGGAGGCAACCCTTCCCGCTTGCCGCCCGTCAGGTCGTTGAGCTTGTCAAAGACGCCCTTCCACCAGGATTCACCGGTTTCCTTGGGGGAAAGCCCGGTGGCATGCCTTCGCATCACCCCGACAGGAAAATATTCCTTCGGCTTGATCCCCAAGGCAAGCAGGTTCAGCGACTTCATGGCGGAGGGATCCTTGCCATATATCGTGGCCGCGGCGTTGAGCCACTTCCCTTCGGTAGGGCCCAGTTGGAACCTGATGTCGACGGCCCCCTCCTTGTCGAGGACGGCCTTTTGAAGTTCCTGCCAATCCCATGGCGCTGGCTTAGCCTTGATGGCCGCCAATTCCTTGTCAGCCTTGGCCTTCTCCATGGCCAGTTCCTCGTTCTTCCTGGCGAAGGCGCGGGCTTCGTCGAAATCCTTGGACATGCGGTCGCGGATCGCAATGAGTTCCTGCTTTTCAACCAGGTAGGCCTTGCCGTCGATCGCGGCCTTCTCCTCGGCCAGTTGCCTCGCGGTGATCACCTTGAATTCACCAAATTGGATCCTTGAAATCATGTCCTTCAGGTCGCGCGACTTCACGGGGGAGACAAGCAGGGCCTTGTTTCCGGCCTTCTGCCAGTCGGCTTCCAAAAAGCCGTCCATCGGGTGGAGGGAATTCTTGAATTCCTGCAGAGCCGTGAGCGCCTGGTCCTTCGTTTCCAACTTGGTTTCCAACTCCTTATTTCCACCTTTCAATTCCTCGATCTGCGTTTTCTGGCCGCCAAGCAGGATGATGTCTTCCACCACGAACCATGCCAAGACCGCCACGGCGAGAAGCAGCAAGCCATGGGCCGTCCAATGCAGGATGGCGCCTATTCCCTGGGCCTTCTCCGGGATCGGGGGAGTATGCCAGGATCCGGCGGGATGATGGACGGCGGGGCGCCCGTCTCCCGCGGTAGCGACGGCGGTGGCGACGGGAAGCACGGCGCGGCCCGAGGCGGGTCCGTGAAAGGCTTCGGGGCCGGTGCCTCCAGGCACCGGCGCCGGGGGTTTCAAGCCGCGAGCCATGTCCACCAAGCTCCCGCTGCCGGGACAGGCGGGGCGCAGCGACAGGTGAACGACGCCCGGGCGGCCGGCCAATTCCGCGGAACCGGGCCCCTCGGCCGGAAACCAGGCCCACGCGTGCTCGGGGCGCGGCCGGCTTGTGTGCGTGTGGAAGCGCGCGTCCCACCTCTCCATCGGCGGCAACAGGGCCACGGCATCCCCGGCCAGCGCCAACGGATCGGCACCCGCCGGATAGACCAGGAGAAGTCCGCCCCGCCTTGAACGGGCCTGCTCCGCCAGGTGGCCCGCCCAGCCGGGATCCAATCCCGCGCGCGACCAGGCCGGCGCCGAGGCCGGCGACGGATAGGCCGTAATCGGCGCCATGGCGCGGATTGGCAAATGGCGCGGTTCACCCGTCCATGCCGCCATCCAGGGAAAAGCCAGAGCCATGGCCACCGGTCCGGCCTGGGGAAGTTCATGGTGCTCGAGTGCCACATGATGGGCCAGGTAGTTCGACCGGCCCGTGTAGTCCTTGTCCGCCACCACGATCTTGGAGAGAACCCACCACGACTTTCCCGCGGCCTGTCCGATCGGCTGGCAAATGAAGGCCGGCGGGTTGGCTGAGTAGCGGGCGGAACCGTATTCGAACACCTGCTCATATCCCGACAAGGTTTCAAGAGCCTTGCGAAGGGATTCGGGAATACCGGAGGTCGCGGCCACGGTGATGTAGCCGCTGCCGCCGAAAAGGCCCCTTGGCGCGGAGGTGTGAATGAGCTCAAACATCGGTTTGATTCTCCATCCGGCCGATCATCGCTTGAACACCGGCACGAGTCCGCTGCCGAAACGGCCGATGCCGTACAGGAATGGCACGGTCACCCACCGCGGATGGATGTCCCGCGGAACGATCACCTCGGCCGCCATGCCGCGTGAATCCGTGCGGGCCGGATCGGGCCTGGGCGATGTCCCCAGCGCCGTGACGGGCATGTAGCGCACTTCGCGACAAAACGACTCCGCCGTTTGAACGATGGTGGGACACAGCCTGTTGAGCAGGTCCCTGATCATCGCGGACGCGCGCTCAACCTCGGGGATGTCGAGGCCGTGGAGTCCGGAGGAGGCGGGCCGCACCGGCTCAATCGCCGACAACTCGGGCAGCAGGCCCTTCCACGCGTCCCACTTGGAGACAAGCACCAGCAGGGGAGCTTCATGAAGGGTGGACGGCGAGCCGCCAAGCAGTTGCTTCACCCGCCTGGCCGCCTCGTTGAGCACCACATACTGGGCCGACTGGAACCGGACGCCGCTTTCCAGGCGGCCCGACTTCCTCTCCACCTCGCGGTAGAAGCCCATGTCCTGGAGCGGATCGAAGAGGAAAAGAAGGAACTTCGAGCGGATCAGGTGGGCCGTCATGTCCTCGGCGAAGAGGTCCTGGCGGGTCGGCAGGTAGGATTCCCCCGCGTTGTCGTAAAGGCACATGATGCGTCCGTAGCGCTTGGCCTTTTCCGTCGATGGATGCCCGGGAAGCGTGTCGATGAGGAAGGAAAAAGGCCTCGGCTGGCGCCGCTCATGCGTTCCATACCTGACGGAATAGAAGGTGTCGCCCGCGCCGTCGCCGAACTGGGTTTTCCTGATGAGGTTGGCCACCTCGACGGGCTTGTCGAGGTCGGGCTGCTGGAACAGGGCGTTCTCGTAGTCGGTGACGGTGATGTTGCGCTCGGGGTCGGCGTCCTGGAAGGAAAGGTTGAACTGCCTGGCCAATATGTTCCTCAACTGGTTGACCGCGGCACCCAGGAAGAACGACTTTCCCGACCCGGGGGCGCCCACGATGGAGACGAACAGCGACTTGAACTCAAGAAAGGCCCGTGGCAGGGCCAGGTGGCAGCGGGGACAGGCGATTTCAGTGCACACCTGATCGCGGGCGTCGATCGCGAGGCCACGGGCGTTGAATCGGGTGGGCAGGAACCGGAGGGGGGCGTCGACTCCCAGGCGGGGGTCGCCTCGGAGGTCGCGGTGCCGGGACACCCAAACGGCATCCTCGGGTTCCCAACCCTCCCAGCAGTAAGGGCATACGACTGATTTCTGCAGGGTCAAAGTCATGTCAGGCATGGCCTTGAACCGGCTCCCGGCGGAAAAAACCGACCGGCGTGACCGGCGAACACCGATATTCTACCGATAACAGCCCTTTCGGGACGGGGGATCAACAGGATGATGGCCTTGGGAATCGACTTGGGCGGCACCTCCATCAAGACGGCCGTCGTCGACATCACCGGCGCCCCCGTCGGCGAGGGCAAGGAAAAAACCCCGGCCGAAGACGGCGTGGAGGCCTGCGTGGAGGCGATGCTTGCCGCCGCCGGGGAGGCCATCAACATGGCCGGCCTGCGCCGGGAACAACTCACCGGAGCCGGCATCGGCGTTCCCGGAGTCGTGCTGCCGGCCAAGGGACTGGTCGTGGAGGCCACCAACCTCACGGGTTGGGTGAATGTCCCGCTGCGCGACATCATGTCAAGGCGCCTGGGGTTGCGGGTCGAACTGGCCAACGACGCCAACGCGGCGGCCCTCGGCGAGGCGCGGTTCGGCGCCGGCCGGAATGTCAAGAACCTCGTGCTGTTCACCCTTGGCACGGGAATCGGCGGGGGGATCATCATCAACGGTGACATCCTCGTCGGCGCCAACGGCATGGGAGGGGAAATCGGCCATACCCTCATCGAGATGTCCCGCCCCAGGCCTTGCGGGTGCGAGAGGTTCGGTTGCGTGGAGGCCTACGCCGGGGCCCTGGGCATCGTCAAGCGCGCCCATGAGGCCCTGGCCGAGGACTGGCGCAAGCATAGCGCCCTGCATGAGGTGGCCGAACGCGAAAAGCTCGAGGCCCACCATGTATTCGACCTGGCCTGGGACGGGGATTTCCTGGCCAAGGAAATCATCGCCAAGACGGCTCACGCCCTCGCCGCCGGCATCACGAACATCCTGCACACGCTCGACCCGGAATTGGTGCTGCTAGCCGGCGGAATCACCAAGGCGGGGCCCAGGTTCCTCGAACAGGTGCGGTCGATGGTGGGCGAGATGGCCCTGCGGCAGGTGAGGGACACCCGGGTGGAGTATGCCCTGCTGGGTGACAAGGCGGGGGTCACGGGCGCCGCGGCGATGGTTCTCGCCGCCTAGCTTCAGGGCGCCGTGGCCACCGGCTTGAGCCTGCCGGGCGAGGAGGCCCAGTCTCCCACGACCGCCTCCGATGAAACCGAACGCCTGTCGCGCCAGAATTCGACGCGCACGCGCCGGCCGGGAGCCAGGTCGGCGATGAGGTTGATGCAGTGGTTCTCGTCGCGCACGGCGATGTCGTCAAGCTTGAGGAGCACATCGCCCGGCCTGATGCCGGCCATCGCCGCGGGCGTTTCCGGATAAACCGACTCCACCAATGCCCCCGCGTGGCGGTCGAGGCCCAGGCGCAGGGCGTCGGACGCGTCGAAGGCTCCGGCGACCTGCAGGCCGAGGTAGCCGCGTGAGACCGCGCCTCGTTCCAGCAATTCCTTGGCCACCCGCTTGACCCTGTTGATGGGAATGCTGAACGACACGCCCGTATTGTTGCCGCTGGTCGAGGCTATCGCCGTGTTGATGCCGATCACCTCCGAATCGAGGTTGAGCAGCGGACCGCCGCTGGAACCGGGATTGATGGCGGCGTCGGTCTGAAGGAAATCCTTGATGCGGATCGTGCTGCCCAGGCTCACCTGGCCCCGCTCGCGGGCCGAGAGGATCCCGTGGGTGACGGTCTGGTTCAGGCCGAACGGGCTTCCGATGGCCAGCACCCACATCCCCAGGCGGGCCGAGTCGCTGTCGCCCAGGGGCGCCGTGGGCAGACGCTCCCCCGGCACGGCGAGGATGGCGATGTCCGATTCCGGATCTGTCCACACCCGGGAGGGGCGCAGGACACGGCTGTCGGAAAGCGACAGCGTGATCTGTTCGGCGGCGGCGCCGCTGATGACATGGTTGTTGGTGATCGCGAAAACGCCCTGCTGCCCGGGCAGGTTCACCAGCACGCCGGATCCCGATTCCTCGACCGTTTTCCCCTTGGTTTTCTGGCTGGGACGGGAACTTTCGATGGCCACCACCGACGGCATGCTTCGGCGCACGACGGTCTCAAAACTGGGGACGGCCGGCCTTAACTCGGCGATGGGCGCGCCGGGAAGGCCGGCGGGCGGAGACGGGTCCGCCGCCCGCGCGGGGTTGCCAACCCGGCCACACCATGAGGCGCCCACGCCTCCCAGGAAGGAGCACGACCCGACGAACAGCAGGTAGCCCAGACGCCGTCGCATGACTGAACAATCCGTGGATGTGCCGGCAAGAAGTGACTGGCCAATCCTATCCCCGGAAACTTGAGGGAATCCCGGGTGGAGTAAAAAATTCAGCGGGGCGGGGGTGTCTCGACCGTCACAACCGGAACTTCCTTGGGCGCCTGAAAGAACTGGGTGAGGCCGTCGAGCGCCGTCTGCGCCGCGAGTGCCGCCAGCAGCATGCCCAGCACCCGGGAAATGAGGTTCGCGCCCGCCCTTCCCAGCAGTCGCTGGATCGGTTCGGCGAGGAGGAACATCAGCCAAACCACGCCGAGGATTCCCGCGAGCACGAAACCGATCACAACCCGGCCCAAAAGCGTGGAATGGCCGGGTTCGCTGACAAGGATCACCGTCAGCATCGCGGCCGGCCCGGCGACGGCCGGAAAGGCCAGGGGGAAAATCGCCAGGTCGTGGCCGGATTCCCCGTGCGCCGTCTTGTTCTTCTGCTCGGTCTCGAAAATCATCTGCAGCCCGAAAAGAAAAACCACGATGCCGCCGGCGAGGCGAAAGGCGGGAATGCCAATCCCCAAGGCGCCCAGCAGGCCATGGCCCAGCACCAGGAACATGAGCAGCACGATGCCGCTGGCCATGACGCAACGCGTGGCGACATACCTTCGGGCCAATGGATCGAGGTGCCGCGTGAGCGACAGGAACAGGGGCACGGTGCCCACGGGGTCGATGACCACGAACAGGGTGATGGCATCTTGGGCGAGACTGGTCATGGAGCGGGTCTCCTCCCGCTTCATGTTACCGTTCGGGCGGAGCGTCGTCGTCGGGCAGGCGCCCGCGCAGCCAAGCCACGACATCAGGAACAAAGGAAAGCGCCGCCATTCGGTCGTGGCGGGCCCCCTTGCGGCGAATGACTGTCATTTCGAGGCCCCTTTGCCCGGCCCTGTGCGCGAAACTTTCCACCTGGGCGTCCATGTTAAACTGGTCGCGGGTGCCATACGCGGCGAACATGCCCAACTCGCCGGGTTTCAGGTCGAGGGAGTCGATGAGTTCATAGGGGTTTTCATCGCTGACAAAGTCCTTGGCGCCGCGGGGATTGATCATCGGCCTCAGAAGAATCTTCATGGGGACCGGAATGAAGCCGAAGTAACGCGCCGCGGCGAGGCTGTGCTGGCTGAAATCCTCCCTGAGCCGGTCGCATTCGGGACGGAAATTGCCCAGGAGGCCTCCCCGGCAATCCATGTAACGAAGGTTCAAGGCCGGGAAAATGCCCAAGGCGTTGCCGACGCGGTCGCGGTGCCGAATGGCCATGCGGTAGGCGGCGCTGCCTCCCATGCTGGCGCCACCCATCACATGCGCGCGCCGATCGGGGTCGATCGAGTAGCGGTCATGGACGAAATCCCAAACATCCACCATCACATGATCCTCGAACCGGCCGAGGCGGCTGTTGGTGAAGAATGTGGCCTGGGGGATGAGCCGGCATTCCCCGCTGACGGTGCCGTCGATCGCGACAAGGATCATCGGAGGAATGTCGCCGCGCGCCATCGTGTCGTCAAGTTGGGGGGCCACCGTGCGGAGAAAGTCGCATTCATCGTTGGAGTAGGCGTGCATCCAGAACATGACCGGATATTGGCGCTTGGGCGTGTAGCCGGGAGGCAGGTAGACATAGATGTCGCGGTACTGGTCGAGGGAGCGGGAGTAGATGCGGCGGTTGACGCCGTGGTTGGCCGTGTGGTCGATCACCTCTCCCGCGAGGCGACGATTGAGACGGTTCAGTTCGCCCTTGCGGACAATGGAGGCAAAGGGTGACCATTCCGCGGATACCGCGGCGGGAAACACCATGGCCACGGCCAGGACCCACCAGGCCCAACAAATTCGCATGCCCGCCGCTTCCCAGATTGAGGCCATCCACCCGGGGAACTATCGGCATCAAATGATCGGTCACGAAAGCCATTTGCGGCTTTCATCGAGACAATGGTCGGTGGAATCGCCCAAGTGCGGGGTCGTGAAGAAAAGACCGGTTGTAGGGAATTCACGCCCGCTCAGGCGAGTTTGTTCCTGCTTGCCCGGAAGGCGATAACTCCGGCTGGCAGAAGAACCACCAAGGCCGCGGCCAGCCATAGCACCGGCGCGGACGATTCCGACGCCGGAAGTTCCCCGGGTTGCACCAAGCGGTTGCGCCCCCCCTCGCGGCGGATCTCGAACGCGTCGAACCTCACGCCCGTGGCCGTGTACGCCTCGTACTTGATCGCATCGGCTGACACATCGATCACCTGGAAAAGCTGGGTCTGGCCACCACGGACATCCATCCACGCGCGGTCTTCGACATCGTACATCTTGGGGCCGCTCACCGAGACCACATAGACCGTGTCGCCCCGGGTGGCCGCGTCACTGCCGTCGGCGGATTCGGCGCCCGCCATCAGGCCGCTTCGTCCGTAGCTGTGGTCATGCCCCTGAAGCACGAGGTCGACCTTGTACTTCTCCATGATCGGCCGGAAAAAGGCCCGCACCTCGGCGTTGTCGCGCTTGCGGGCGGAGGAATATACCGGATGGTGGAAGGTCACGATGGTCCAACGGCAATGGTTGGCCCCCAGCACCGAGTCGAGCCATGCGGCCTGCGCCTCGAAACGGTCCTTCTCGTTGGTGTTGAGGGAGATGAACCGCGTGTTCTGGTAGTCGAGGTAGTAGCAGGTTCCCTCAAGCCCGGGCGCGCCGTTGGCCGGCAAGTTGAACTGGGCGTTCCAATGCGGCGTCAAGCGAGCCTTGCGGGCCAACCCCGGCAATGAAATGGATCCGGAATACTCATGATTGCCTGGCGTCGGCAGGCCGGGCACGGTGGCGTGGATCCAGCCGCCGGCGGCATGCCACTCTCCCCAATCCGAATCATTCTCGCCACGGTTGACGAGGTCACCGGCATGGATCATGAAATCGGGGCGGAACCTGTCGGCCTGCCGGATCACCCGCGACCAGAGGTCGAGCACATCATTTTGGGCATCACCGAAATACACAAAACGAAAAGGACGAGACCCCGTCCTCGCCGGCCGGAACTGGTGCCACTCCGACCAGTTCCGGCCATCGCCGGCGCGATAGGCGTACAACCTGCCCGGTTCCAGTTCCTCAATGGTCACCTTGTGGTAGTTGGCTTTTTCACCGCCGGCCTCGACCGTTTCCGTGCGGGCCTTCAGCGAGCGAAAGCCGCCCGTGCCTTTCTCGGCGTGGGTTTTCATGGCGTAGCCGGAATCGAGGGCCGGACCCACCTGCGCGAGGCCGGTGGACACCGTCGCGTCGGTTCGCCACGAGAGTCCCATGCGGGACTGCGGGTGCTCAAGCAATGTCAGCACCAACCTTTCCGGACGGGAAGTCGGGGAGAACCGGTTGGCGGATTTCTCGGTTTTGGAGACCGGGCTTTCCGCCTTGGCGGGCTCGGGCGGCTTGGATTGGCCCGCCGGGGCTTTTTCGGGCGGCTTGGAATCTGGCGCGCCAGTTGCCTTGGCGGATTCGTCCTTGGCCTTGGCCGGCACGGGGGGAGATTGCGCCACGAGTAGCCCGACGATGGATAAGGAAAGCACGAGGGTCGGCATGGCGAACCGCATGGGCGTTTTCTCCGGAAACGGGGCTACCACGACAGTCCCCTAGTTTGACTTAGCGGGCAGGCAAGAAGAAGTGATGAAGAAACCGGCCAGCGGGCGAACTTCGCATTCCCGGTTGCCTCGGAACCTTCCAGCGGTAGCCTACCCCAACGGCAACCATTCACACGAAAGGAAAACCACCATGCGCGTCGCGGCACCGGGAACCACACGGATCGGCTGGATTGGCACCGGGGTGATGGGCCGCTCGATGTGCGGGCACCTGATGGCCAAGGGGTATAAGGCCACCATTTACAGCCGCACCCGTGACAAGGCCGCCGATCTCGTCGCCAAGGGCGCCGAATGGGCCGCAAGTCCCCGGGAAGTGGCGGAAAAGTCGGATGTGGTGTTCTCGATCGTCGGCTTCCCCGCGGATGTGCGGGAAGTGATTCTGGGGCCGACAGGCGCCTTGGCCGAAGCCAAGCCCGAAACCGTGATCGTGGACATGACGACGAGCGAACCGTCGCTGGCCCGTGAGATCGACGCCGCCGCGAAGGCAAAGGGCCTGTTTTCGCTCGACGCGCCCGTCAGCGGCGGAGACATCGGCGCCCGGAACGCCGCCCTTTCGATCATGGTGGGGGGGGAGACGGCGGTGGTCGAGGCGATCCGCCCCCTGTTTGAATGCATGGGAAAAAGCATCATTCACCAGGGTCCCATCGGCTCGGGCCAGCACACCAAGATGGTGAACCAGATCCTGATCGCCGGGAACATGGTGGGAGTTTGCGAGGCCCTCATGTACGCCTTCAAGGCCGGGCTGGATGTGGAGAGGGTTTTGCAAACCGTGGGCGGGGGAGCGGCCGGCAGCTGGTCGCTCAACAACCTCGGGCCGCGGATTCTCAAGGGGGATTACGAACCCGGATTCTTCGTCGAGCACTTCATCAAGGACATGGGAATCGCCCTGGCGGAGGCCAAGGCGATGGGCCTTGTCGTTCCCGGGTTGGCCCTGGCGCACCAGCTTTACCTGGCCGTGCAAGCACAAGGACTGGGCCGCAAGGGAACGCAATCGCTGATTCTCGCGCTCGAACACATCTCGGGATTCAAGCGCTGACCGAGGTCTTGACCGGGTAAAAGTCGAGCGCGTCGAGATATTCGGGCACGCCCGGGTAGGTCAGCGCCTGCTCCCGGGCCACGCGCACGGCCACCCTTCGAAGTTCCGCTTCCTGGTCGGGACTGACACGGCCGCAAACCCGCTCATGCCTCAGGAACACAAAATAGGTGTCGAGCGTGTCGCAGACGCAGTAGCCGGCGACACGGTCTAGCCTGCCGGCGGCCACAAGCGCCGAGACATCGTCGCCCTTGATGCCCTGCTTGCCCGGCAGGCCGAGGCGTTTGGCGAGCATGTTGAGCCCGCCGTAAACCCTTGCCGTGCCGTAATTGCTGAACTCCTCCTGCAAGTCGAGGTGGTGGTTTGGCTTGAACCTGCCGCGGCGAGGCCAGTAGCTGCGGATGTCGATGCCGTGGTCGAAGGCGGCGAGTTCCAGAACCGGAAGGTCGAATCCCCTGCCGTTGAAACTCACGAGCGCGGCGTCGGGAACCTGGCACACGCCTTGCCAGAACTGGCTCACGATCACCGAGGGGCGGAACTGCGGGGCGTCGAGGCAGGTGATTTTTTCCAGGGCGTGGGACTTGTCGACCCGCAGGACGCAGATGATCACCGGCTTTTGGAAGGTGTGGGGCACAAAGGTGGAATCCCCGCCGGATTTCTTGAGCACCCGTTCCGTTTCAGCGGCGGCCGCCTCCTCGGGTGAAAGCCCGGGATACAGGCAACGGGCCAGAAGTTCGCCATCGACAACGGTTTCGACATCGAAGACGATCCATCCGATATCCAACTTGGAACATCCGCCGTTTCCCGCCATGAAGCTTCCTCCCTGACTTGTCATGTCCGCCGCATTGTACGGATGAACAGGACAAAGTGGTGGCCCGTATGCTCAACGAGCGCTGATACGCTACAACAACTGCTGTCATTGCCGAGGTTCGCCATGCCCGAAAACGCTTCCGCCTCCCGCGCCGCCAAGCTGCTGGTATTCGTGGTCGTTTTCATCGACCTGCTTGGATTCGGCATTGTCCTGCCCCTGCTGCCCGTCTACGGCGACCGGTTCGTCAAGCCCACCATCGGGGCCGAGGCGGACAGCGTTGTCGCGGGAATCGTGCTCGGGCTCCTCATGTCTTCCTTTTCCCTGATGCAGTTCCTGTTCGCTCCCGCCTGGGGAAGGCTTTCGGACAGGATCGGACGGAGGCCCGTGCTCCTGCTCGGCCTGCTGGGTTCGGTGGGCGCCTATGCCCTGTTCGGTTATGCCTCATCGATGGATCCCGCATCCGAGGCCCTTGGGGCGTTGGCGCTGCTGTTCGTTTCGCGCGCCGGCGCGGGCATTGCCGGGGCCACCATCTCCACCGCGCAGGCGGTGATCGCCGATTCAACCGGTCCCGAGGAACGGAGGGGGGGCATGGCCCTCATCGGGGCGGCATTCGGAATCGGCTTTACCTTTGGTCCGCTCCTGGGGGCGGGGGCGCTCTACCTGGCTCCCGGCACGCCGTGGGCCACGGGTGCCCTCGCCTCGGTGCTTTCGCTGGCGGCGTTTCTCTTCGCACTGGTCAGGTTGCCCGAAACGCGCGTTCCCGGAGGCCACAGCGCCGCCCGACGCATTTTCGACGCGCGCGCCTTCATGGCGGTGCTGTCCGATCCCGGCGTCGGCCCGGTGATCCTGGTGTTTTTCCTCGCCACGGTCGGATTCGCGGGGTTCGAATCGACCCTGGCCCTGCTCAACCGCGATTTCCTCGGGTTTGACGAACGCAACAACTTCCTTGTGTTCACCTTCGTGGGCTTCGTCCTCGCCATGGTGAACGGCGCCTACAGGGGCATGGCGAAGCGGGTCAGCGAGATCGCCGGCATGGCCTACGGGATTGTTCTCATGGGAATCGGTGTGGCGGGCCTTTCGATGGTGGCAAGCCTTGAACAACCTTCCCTGAGGATGTGGGCGGCGTTTCCCAGCCTCACCTTCGCTGTCGCCGGATTCGCATTGCTGACTCCGGGAGTGCAGTCGCTGGTGAGCCGGCGCGCCGACCCGGCCCGGCAAGGGGAAATCCTGGGGGTGAACCAGTCGTGCTCGGCGCTGGCCCGGATCGTGGGCCCTGTGCTGGGCCTGACCCTGTACAGGGCCTGGCCCGTGCTTCCTTTCGCCCTTGGCGGCCTGCTGGTGCTGGCCATGCTGCCCGTGCTGGTGGTGGCGGCGCGCTGGCGTCCGCCCCAAACGGCGTGATGGCCGTCGAGGCCGTACAGGCGCCCCGGCTGAGCCACCCGATTGTTTTGGTCCACGGCCTGTTCGGCTTCGACTCCCTGGGAAAAGGCCGCTGGAGGTTCCGTTACTTCGCCAACCTCCCCGACTGGATCCGCGCCTCGGGCAACCGGGTGTTGGTGACGCGGTCGCATCCGTGCGGGCGGATCGCCACGCGCGCCGCGCAGGTGGCCCGTCAGGTTGAAGCGGCCTTCGGCAACGAGACCGTTCACCTCGTGGGGCACAGCATGGGCGGGCTCGATTGCCGGCACATCATCTCCGGCCTGGGGTGGGGCCGCCGGGCGCTGAGCCTCACCACGCTGGGCACACCTCATCGCGGATCGGTGGTGGCCGACGGCGTCGCGCCGTGGGCCAGGCCCAAAAGCGCGACGCGGGCGTTGCTTAGGGCGCTCGGATGGGAGGCGGAACTCCTGCGGGAACTGAGCCGGGCGGGCGCCGCGGAGTTTAATTCCTCGCATCCGGATTGTCCGGAAGTCTTGTACCAGTCGGTCGCCGGGGTCTTTCCGGATGAATGCCGGCGAGCCTTCAGGCAACTGCCGCATAGGGCGATCACCGGGCCGTGGCTCGGGAGGGACGAGGGGGCCAACGACGGCATGGTGTCGGCGACCTCGGCGCGCTGGGGATCGCATCAGGAGACATGGCCGGGAGACCATTTCAACCTTGTGAACTGGGTGAATCCCTCGCCACGGTGGCCGGGGATCAACGCCTGCCGGCTTGCCGATTTCGCCCGCCTGCTGGCCAGGCTGGAACCCGACGGACGCGATGGAAGTTCGGCGCGCGCCGATTCTGCGGGGACTGACGGACAGCCCCTTCCGTGAACACTCACGAAGAACTCAAGTTTTTTTGCGTTGCCCAAGGGGTGGGTATAATCGAGTGCGCCGGATGATTCCCACCCAGTGGCGGACCAACCAGCGCGAGGCGAGCATGTCTGGGACTGAGCGATGGACGGCACTTCTGGCTGACAAGACCACGGATTTCGTGCTGACCTGCATGATCCTGGTGGTGGCGCTTCTGGCGGCCGCATGGCTGATCCGCAAGGTGGATCGGTGGCGACGGCAGGACGACACCCCGGCGTGCACCCCGCACGACCAGTTGTCCGAGCTGAGGCGCTGGCTGGACGAGGGACTGATCGAACCGGAGGAATTCGCCAAGCTGCGGGAAAAGCTCGAGGTCCAGTTGAGGGCCTCCATGGGCATCAAGGGCCGCGAGGTTCCTCCCGAGCAGTTGGGGCGATTTCTGGTTCCTGAGGAGGCCCGCAAGGAACCTCCGCCGACGGATCAGCCTCAAAATCCGGCCGGGAAGGCCTAGCCGACTCTTGCGCCGCATGAATCCGATTCACTAGAATCGGACATGGCGCAGGCAGGAAGCGGCTCCACACTCCCTCCCGAACTTACCGCCCAACTAGGTCTTGAACCGACATTGGCCCCCGGCGCATGATTGCCGGTGAGGCACCCTGGAGAAGGCATGGGCACCAAGGATTTACCCCCCGGCGGCAACAACCGGAAACCCACCGGTGGCAGCAGCCGTTCCCGCAACGCCTCCTGCTCGTTTTGCCGCAAGAGCTACCGGGATGTCGGCCCGCTGGTGGAAGGGCCCGCCGATGTGTTCATCTGTGGCGAATGCGTCGAGTTGTGCCAGTCGATCATCGAGCAGGAAAAACGCCGCCGCACCACCGGCAAGCCTGTCACGGGCAACACGCCCACGCCCCGCACCATCAAGGAAAAGCTCGACCAGTATGTGATCGGCCAGCAGCGGGCCAAGAAGGTGCTGTCGGTCGCCCTTCACAACCACTACAAGCGGCTCTCGCTCGCCGGCACCCACGCCCCGGGTGATGTGGAGGTCGAGAAGAGCAACATCCTGCTCATCGGGCCCACCGGATCGGGCAAGACGCTGCTGGCCAGGACGCTCGCCAGGGTATTGGATGTGCCGTTCGCCATCGGCGACGCCACCACCCTCACCGAGGCGGGCTATGTCGGCGAGGATGTCGAGAACCTCCTCCTGAAGCTTCTCCACGCCGCCGACTTCGACGTGGAGGCCGCGCAAAAGGGAATCATCTACATCGACGAGGTCGACAAGATCGGCAAGACATCGCAAAATGTGTCGATCACGCGCGATGTCTCGGGAGAGGGAGTCCAGCAGGCGCTGCTCAAGATGCTCGAGGGCACCGTCGCCAATGTGCCTCCGCAAGGCGGCAGGAAGCACCCCGAGCAGCAGTACATCCAACTGGACACCACCAACATCCTCTTCATCTGCGGCGGAACCTTCGTGGGCCTCGAGAAATTCATCTCGAAGCGCATCGGCAAGAAGGGATTCGGCTTCGGCAGCGTCGCGGAGGACCGTGAAACCGACCTCGGCAAGCTGCTCTCGCAGGTAACCAGCGACGACCTGATCGAGTTCGGGATGATTCCCGAATTCATCGGCCGGTTGCCGGTGCTGGCGCCCCTCGACCCGCTCGACGAGACGGCCCTGGTGAAGATCCTCACCGAACCCCGCAACGCCCTGACGCGCCAGTACCAGAAGTTCTTCGAGATGGAGGGGGCCGAGATCGAGTTCGCACCCAGCGCGCTCAGCGCCATCGCGAAGCTGGCGATGGAACGCGACACGGGCGCCCGCGGCCTGCGCAGCATCATCGAGCAGGTGATGCTGGATGTGCTCTACGACCTTCCCGAGCTGGAAACCAAGGGCAAGTTCGTCGTGACGGAAGAAGTGGTGAAGGGCCTCAAGCCGCTCTTCGAACAGATTCCCGAAAGCGCCAAGCTGAGCGCCTGATCCGGGCGCCGGCCACGCCCCTTCATCCCCCTGGGCCGGTCGATTGACGACCGGCCCGCCGCCATCAGGGGCCGCCATGCACGCCTTTGGTCCCTGGATGATCGCCGGTTGGATCCTCGCGGCTTCCGGCGCCCTCCACTTGCTGGTTCAACTGGGAGCGCCCATGCCTTGGGAAGGCCCGGTTTCCTGGCGCAAGCCCATCCTTTTCGGCTTTTCCTCGGCCCTCACGGCATGGTCGCTCGGCTGGGTGCTGGCCCGCGTCAAGCCACGGCGCGCGGACCAGGCGTTGGCGTGGGTGGGGGCAACGGCGCTGGTGTTCGAGGTGGCCCTCATTTCCATCCAAGCCTGGCGGGGCGTGGCTTCCCATTTCAATCATTCCACGACGCTCGACGATTCGATCCAATGGGCCATGACGGTCCTGATCTTCATCGTCAGCCTGGCGGTCGCCGACCTGACATGGCGTTGCCTCGCGGGCTTCAATGATTGGCCCGACATGCGGGATGCCGCGAGATGGGGCATGGTGCTGCTGGCGGTTTCTTGCGTTGCAGGCTGGATCGTGAGCCTCGCGGGCGAATGGAGGCTTTCCCGCGGCCTGTCTCCATCGCAATGGGGCCAAGCGGGGGTGCCCAAGTTTCCCCATGGCGCCGCGATGCACGCCCTGCAAGCCTTGCCGATCATCGCCTGGATGCTCAACCAGGCCGGGTTGGGCGTGGCCGCGCGCCGCAAGGCGGTTTTCGCGATGGGAGTGATGAGCCTGGCCTGGCTCGGATACGCGACAGCCCAGACGCTGGCCGGGTTGGGAAGGGTCGAACCGGGCCTGCCCGGACTGATTTTGCTGGCCTTGGGCGCCATGGGCGCGGGCGCCGCGGCCTTCCGGCGCGGATGATCAACCCTGGGAAATATCGCGAAGCACCTGCTTGGCCATCTTGAACGCGGCCTTGAGATTGAGGCAACGAACCTCCAACTGCCCTTCGGTGAAGGACTTGCCATGCTCACAGTGGGGAAGGCCGGCGATGGCCTCGGTGAGCGGCAGCAGGCGCATGAACTCGGCCATGCGGGCTGAGGCGATATCTTGGGGAGCGGCGCTCATGGCTAGGATCCTGTCATCATGGGATTTTCCATCCTCAGTTTAGGTTTTGTGGTTTCCGGTGCAAGAACGGGCCGTATGGCCGTTTGATGGTTGGGTGCACCTCGGAGAAACATTCATGACCGACCATGAAGATGGCGCCACCCCGGCCGGACGCGGATTGGCCCTGGCCCTGGCCAACAGCCGCGAGGAAACCAGTCGCGGACTGGCGCGGCTTTCCGGCGGCGCCATTGAACCCCATGAATCCCACGCCGGGATTTCGGCGCCACCACTGGAGGCATGGGCCGCCGCCATTTCCCACGCCCCCCTGCCCGCCCCGGAAGTCCCGCCCTGCTGGGCCGACCTGGTTTTGGATTGCCCGCGAATGGTTCATATTGTCTTCGCGCCGGGGGATTTCCCCCAAAGGCTCGATGTCGACGGCGTTTTTTCGGAACCGGGGCGACCCTGTGAAACCCCCAAGGGCCGCCACGGACCGCTGAGGGATTGGGCCGACAGGCAGGCTTCGGCCAACGCCCTGCTGCTCGCGGCGGGCATCCTCAGGATGGCCGGTGATGCCGAAGGGAGCCTGGAGGTGCTGAACCGGGCCAGGAATGGCGGCGCCGGGATCCATGATCATGCCAACCTGATGGGAGCGCTAGCCTTTGAATCCGGCGACATGCCCGCCGCGCGAAGGTACTGGGAATCGCTGCCCGATGGCCCGGCGCGATGGCACAACCTGGGACTGGCGGCGCTGGTGTCGGGATCGCCAAGCCGGGCCCTGTTTGAACAGGCCGCCAACGCCTTGGAGGACGCCGACCCATGGCATCACCTGGCGGCGCTGTACGCGGAGATTTCCTCATCTTGAACCGTTGGCGCGCGATGGATGACCGATTGGCTCCAGCTTCCGATGGAGTTGATCAACCATCCATCTGGTTTATCTGATTCATCATCCTGAAGTTCATCCGATTTGGCCCATCACCACGCACGGCCGTGGCCGTGAAGGGGCATCTTTTCCCAAGAACCGGATGATTCGACCCTCTGGCCGTGGCATAATGAGTTCATGAATGTGGTTCCGAACACGACGGAACGGCGACCCAGCACACGGTCGCCACGAGTTGTGCCTCGGGAGGCCGGAACCATCGCAACCTCCATGGCGAATGTTTCGCGCGGGATGGTGATCCATGCTTGAGATCGGAAGTTTCCGCTCGATGCTGCATGGCTCGGCGTCGCGGCGGGCTTTCCTGGCCGCATCGGCCACTCCACTGGTCCGTGGAATCGCGCCGGGGGCGCCATCCCGTCCCAAGGCGAAGTCGGTGATCCTGCTCTGGCTATGGGGGGCCCCAAGCCACATCGACACCTTCGATCCCAAACCCGGCGCCCCCGCGGAGATCCGCGGGCCCTTCTCCACGATTCCGACAAGGATCCCGGGAATACGGTTCACCGAACTGTTTCCCAAGACGGCCACGCGATCCGACCAATTCGCGCTGGTCCGCTCGATGGTGAACTTCGATGGCGACCATCTCAAGGCCGGTTCGATCGGACTGACAGGAATGCTGGAGGGCAAGGACGCCCTGGTTCCCAATTTCGGCTCGGTCGTCGCGAGGCACCGGGGTTCCGGACATTTGCCCGCCTTCATGTCCATCGGCAGGGGCAATCCGCGCGATGTGGTCGGGCCGATGAAAGGCTACGGCGGCGGAAACTGGGGCAAGAACCACGACCCCTTCCTCGTCGCTTGCACGGAGGCCGGTGAAACCAACATACCGGCCCTGCAACTGCTCGACGGACTGTCGCCGGCATCCCTCGACGACCGCCGGAAACTGCTTGGCGAAATCGACCGGCTGGCGAGAAACGGAGACCAGGCGACCTTCGACAAGCTCAACTCCGCCCAAAGGCGGGCCTACGCGCTGCTGACCAACCCCGAGGCGAAGGCGGCGCTCGACCTCTCGCGGGAGAAGCCGGCGGTTCGTGAAGCCTACGGACAGACCAGCTTCGGGCAATCATGCCTGCTGGCGCGAAGGCTGGCCGAAGGCGGGGTTCCCTACATCCAGGTCAACTGGAGCCAGTATGTCGAGGCGGTCACGCCCAACTGCGACTTCGGCTGGGACACGCACATCTTCAACTTCGACCTGCTGCCCGACAGGCATGGGCCGATTTTCGACAGGGTGTTCTCGGCGCTGCTCGACGACCTGCGCGACCGCGGCATGCTGGAGACGACGCTGGTCGTGGCGATGGGCGAGTTTGGCAGGACGCCGCGCATCAACGGGCAGGCCAGCCGCGACCATTGGCCGCAATGCTATTTCTCGATCTGGGCGGGTTGCGGCGTGCGCGGCGGCGCCGTGATCGGCGACAGCGACAAGACGGGATCCGCTCCCCTCACCGAGCCGGTGACTCCGGCCATGGTCGGCGCGACGATCATGGAGATGTCTGGCGTCGACGCGCAGGCCAGGGCTGAATTCCGCGTGCTTCCCGAGGCCAGGGTGATCCATGAACTCTTCTGAGGCGATCCGCCTGACGGTTGATGGAATCACCAAGTTCGATCCCGTGTTCACGAAGCCGGATGAGATCACCTACACCGTGCTCGAGTCGCCCGTGCTGACGAGGCTCATGCGGCTGAGGATTGGCGAGCCGTCGCCGGCCAAGCTGCACCCCGACGCCACCACCTCGGAATTCGAGCCTTGCTTCGCGGCTGATGGATCGGCCTACGCCTTCATCCAGAGCCGGGCCAACCTGAACATGAAGCTGGTGATCCGGGAAACAGCCACTGGCAAGGATGCCATTTTCGACCCGGGTGGCGGTTTCGCCGCGGTGCGCCGTCCAAGCCTCCACCCCAGGGGGGAACGGGTTGTGTTCGCCTTGCCGGCGCCGACGGGGCAGGAGATTGTTTCGGTCGCCAAAGATGGAAAGGACCGCAAGACATTGAGCGCGGGCGGAATCAACAACTGGCCCGCCTATTCGCCGGATGGCAAGCGAATCGCCTTCTGCTCCAGCCGGCTTGGCGATCTCGACCTGTGGGTGATGAACGCGGACGGTTCTGAGGCCCGGCGGGTCGTCAAGCTCGATGGCATGCAGGCGAGGCCGGCCTGGTCGCCCGATGGATCGCGCCTGGCATTCACCTGGAACCGCGACGGCCGTTACTCGATCCACGCGGCGCGCCTCGATGGTTCAGGCCTTGTCCGGTTGGCCGAGGGATGGGACCGGTCCGACTACGCCTCGTGGCACCCGGATGGAAAGTCCATCATTTTTGTCGGTGAACGCGGCGGCAAATCCGACCTCTACCGTGTGGCCACGGCCTGACCAAACCGCGTCGCCGTGCCATCGCGCCGATGGCATCGCCATGAAACTCCGCCGGCGTTCACTGAAACGACACCGGGCCGGCACTCGCCGGCCCGGTGGAAATCACACAATTCCGGATGGATCAGCTTCCCATCAGTTCCTTGATGGAGGGCGTGACGGCGTCGGCCCAGATGCGGTAGCCCTTGGGGCTGAGGTGAAGCTGGTCGGGCATGATCTCCTTCGGGATGCTGCCATCCTCGGCGAGGAACTTCTTGCCGATGTCGAGGAACTTCACGGTCTTGCCGCCGTCATCGAGCTTGGCGATGCGGGAGTTGATGGCGTTGATCTTCGCGGTTTGGGCGACCTGGGCGTCCTTGTCCTTGCCGGTGGCGCGGGGGAAAACCGCCAGCAGCAGGACCTTGGTCTTGGGGGAACGCTTGTGGACTTCCTTCACGATCGCCTCGATGCCCTCGGCGATCTCGTCGGAGGTGTTGTCCTTCCCGTTGGAATTGTTGGTGCCGATCATCAGCATGAGGGCCTTGGGCTTGATCGAGTCAAACTCGCCGTTCTGGAGGCGCCAGAGCACATGCTGGGTGCGGTCGCCACCGATGCCGAAGTTGGCGGCCTTGAGCGGTTCGAACTCCTTCACGAAGATCTCGGCGCCGGAACCGGACTTGGGGCCTCCCTTGAGGTCCTTGCCGTGGCCGTTGCCGCCCCAGGCGTCGGTGATGCTGTCGCCGAGGAACAGCAGGTCGATGTTGCCCGCCTTGGCGATCTCCACGAACTTCTCGTGGCGGGGCATCCAGCCCTTGTCGCGGGGCGCGGGGGTAATGGCGGTGTGGGGCTTGGGGGCTTGGGCGGCGACAAGGCCGACCATCGTGGCCATGAAGGCCATGCCGAGGACATTGCGCATGAGAGGCTTTCCGGTCATCTTGGATCGCATGGTGGTTCCCGCGCACCCTGCGCGTCATTCCGTTGCATGCAGTGGATGAGGTTACGGCAGCGCCGGGGACAGGTCAAACGGCGGGGCTAGCGCGCATCGATGCCCGAAGGCAACCCGTTGAGCGGGACGCGCCTCATGTACCTTCCCTCGGCATCGAGGAAAATGATTCCCCTGGGCGTGGCCACGATCCAATGGCCGTTGGCGAGCCTGCGGACGGCCATGGGCGATTCCACGGCCACCGAATCGACCTCGGTTCCGTCGTCGGTGAATTCGGCGACCCGGTTGGATGCCAGCAGCGGAACCAGCACCCGCCGACCGGGAAGCGCCTGCGGCCCAAGCGAGGTGCCCTGGGGCACCGGCAGCTTGAAGCGATGCTTTTCCCGGCCCGTGGAATCGATCCACAGGAGCGTGCCGTCATCGTGCCACAGGGCCAGCCAGCCATCCTCGGCCCTCGCCGCCGCCGAGATCACGCGGCCGGGAGCCTTGTGAAGCACCTGGCGGCCCTCCGGCCCGACTTTCTCAACCCGGTCCCTGGCCACGAGGGTCCAGGTTTCGCCGGAGGCGAAAACGGCGACAAGCCTGCCCGGCACGGAAACCAGCGGGCCGCCGACCTCGCGCATCGATTCGATCCTTGAGGCCGCGGAATCCTCGGGGATCCGGGCCAGGTACGGTTCGCCGTCGGCACCAAAACCGCAGGCAAGCGCCTCGCCGGGCCGGGCGATCCCATCCAGTTCCTTGCCGGCGAGGTCGAACCGGGTGAGGATCGCGAGGCGGTCGACAAGGTTGGCCTGGGCCACGATCCAGCCGGATTCCCGCGGGACGGCAACCCGCGCCTCCCGCTTCGGCCACCACTCGGCCCAACTTTTGGCGACGGAAGCCAAATCTCCCGAATGGATGACGGCGGCCGCCACCTTGCCCGGACCGCCCCGGTGAAGCATCAGCCGTTCCACGCGCCGGGCTTCCCCCGTCGCGAGGCTCGGGAACAAGGCGAAAAGGGCCTTCACCGCCTCCTCCTCGTCGCGTTCAAAACCCGCCAGCGCGGCGGCGAGCCTCACGCCCGGGTCGGAGTCAGCCAGGCCACCGGCCAAGTCGCTCCATGGCTTGTCGGCCGCGGCCATGCACCTGACGCGCGCCTCCCTGACGGCGGGCGGGGCGTCCTTGGCGGCTGGACGCGCCCCCAGCAACCTGTCGGCGCGGTCCCTGGCCGGCATGGGTGGGAGATAAGCCACGGCGCGGGCCATCACCTCGGAATCGACGCCCGCGGGAACCGCCTTGGCCAAGGCGTCGAGCGCCGCGGAAGCGGCATCGAGGCCCGCCAGGTTCGGGGTGAGCCTGCTAATGGCCGCGGCGGATTCGGCGTCGGACTCGAAGCGGCCGTGCCTGTGGATCACGCCCCTGGCGCGGGTTCCGGCCCCCCTGAGGACCGCCTCGGCGGACTCGCGGACTCGGAAATCGGCGCTGGAAAGTTCGGCAAGCGCCTTCTGCCAGGCTTCCTCCTCGCCGGGCGCCGGAAGCATTTCAGCGAGGGCCTTGGAGAGTTCGGCGGCCCCGCCCTGGTTGACAGACTGGCGGAGGCGCTCCACGAGGGCGCGGTCCTCAGGGGCGGGATCGCCCTCCACGGCGGGCCGTGGCGACTGGGCGGGAGACGCCAGCCATGTGAGCGACAGGGAAAACCAGGCCGCGACGATCAGTGACATCGTCAGGCCGGCCGCCAGTTTCCGCCACAGGGGCACCACCACACCTCCGGAAATCAGTGCCTCACGGCGCGGGTCAGCCGGCCGGCGGGGGAATCGAACCGCCAGATCCGCCTCCCCGTCGCGTCGAATTCAACGGCCATGCGCTCGTCCATCGAGGTGACCATCACATGCCCGGAGGGAAGCCTTTGGGCGACGATCGGCTCGGTGACCAAAAACGACCGAACCATATCCCCGTTGCCTGAATATTCCACGACGCGGTCCTGGGTCATCATCGGAACCAGCACGCGCCCGTCGGGAGCGACATCGATGCGACCCCCGGAGGTGGTGACCATGACGGGGAAGGCGCGGATCACCAGGCCCGCCTGGTCCATCTGGACGAACCGCTGGCGGAATGTCACCACGGCAAGGCCGCCATCGGGCAGCCTCATCGCCCGCATGTAGGTCTCGTCGTCGGGCCTGGACCATGAGCGGACGCGGCGCCCCGAGCGGTCGACCTCGAACAATTCGGTGCGGCTGGCGACGAAAACCCGGTCCTCCTCGACCGACTGGGCCACCAGCGGACTGTCCACCGCGTGCTCCCAGAGGACGGCGCCCGTCCGGGAACGGATGACGACCCGATTCGCCTTGTTCTCGGCCAGCAGCACCCGGTTGCCGGGCAGCGGTTCGGCATCGAGGGGAAAATCGACCCGGCGGATGCTCCAAAGCGGCTTGTCGGAGGAATCGAGCATGGCCACCTGGCCGAGGTCGAGGAGCACCACCAGGGTCCGGTCGCGGAAGGCGGGTGGCCCGGGGATGGAAGGTTTTCCCGACTTGGCGAAGCGCCCGGCCCATTGGAGCCACGCTTCCTTGGCGGCGGCGCGCTCCCCAGCGTCGGCGGACCATGGCTCCGCCGGGGCGTCATCATCCGCGAGGCGGTACAAGTATTCCAAGACGCGGATCCGGAAAGGCTCCGGTTCCGCCTCCAAGGCCCCGATGAGGCCCGGCAGGGCCGAGGCGTCGCCGGCGCGCACCTTGGCGAACGCCGCGCGACCGGGTTCGGCCGTGTCGGGTTGCCCGAGCGACTCGAGCGCCTGGTGCAGCGGTTCCGCCGAATCGGCGTCGGTGATCACGGCCAAGGCCGTCCTGATCGCCGCGGCGGAGCCATCGGCCGGTTGGCGGACCAGCGACCGGCCGATGGCTCCCAGCAGAAGCGGGTCGGTTCGGGCCTTCCAAGCCTCCGCGCATCGCTCAAGCCTGGCCTTGGTCTCGGGATCGCGCCGCGGCTTCAGGGCCAGCGCCGCGGCGACGGCGCAACCCGATAGCTGCCGCTCAGCCTCCTCGCGCGAGGCGAAATCATCGGACTCGAGCAGGTCGAGGGCCTTTTCCACGGCCTGCGGGGCGGGCTGGGAGCCCAACGACTTGAGATAGGCGATCCGGCTCGAGGGGCTGCCGGCAAGGCCAACCCGGGCCAGCCGGTCGAGGTCGTCCAGCACGATCCAAGACTCGGGCGTGAAATGGAATCCGCCCTGCCCGGTTCGGGCGGCGCCTGAGGCCACCAGCAGGGCGAATGCCGCGGCCATGCCCAGAATCAACGGCCACCGTCGCATGGAGGCTCCTTGCTGCCAATTCCTCAGGATACCCCGGGGAGAGGGCGGAGGCGAATCATTGCAAGCGCCGCATCCGCCTCCAGAGTTCCTCGAACTCCCCGGAGAACATCCCCACGGTCGCGGGAGACCATGTCACCAGCAGGTTCTCGAAATTGGTGGTGGCGCCGCGGGTCCAGTTGTAGCTGCCCGTGGCCAGGCAGGAGGCGTCGAACAGGCAGAACTTGTGGTGCATGTGCGCGGGCCCGTCGTCGGCGCGAACCGGCACGCCGGCCCTGATGATGGCTCCGATGTCGGATCCGGCGTCGTGCCGCTTGTCGTTGTCGGTGATCACGCGGACCTTGGCGCCCTTCGCGTGGGCCTCGAGGATGGAGCGCGTCAGCCTGTCGTCGGAAATGGTGAACAGGCAGAGGTCGAGCGACTCCCGGACGCTTCCAAGAAGGCCCGAGAGCTTCCGAAGGATGGCCTCGCCGGGGGAAAAGCAGACCTCGTCCGGGCGGTTCGGGGTGATGTCCGCGCTCATGTTCCCGCCCGCGCGACGCGCTCATGAAGCAACAGAGCCGTGAGTGTCTTGCCATCCCTGATGGTGCCATCAAGGCACCAGTTGAGCGCCCGCGACAAAGGCACGGGCTGGGGCAGCAGGTCTTCGCCGGGTTCGGGCCTCGCCACGCCGGGAAGGATATCCCTGGCGACAAAGAGGTGGATGACCTCGCTCATGACTCCCGGGGAGGGAATGAACTCACCGAGCCTTGTCCAGGTGCCGCCCGTGTGGCCGGTTTCCTCCTCGAGTTCGCGCTTGGCCGCCTCGAGCGGATCCTCGCCGGGCTCGAGGGTGCCCGCCGGTATTTCCCAAAGCCGCGAGCCGATGGCCGAGCGATGGTTGTGGAGCAGGCAGATGGTCTGGTCGTCGATGAACGGCAGGATGGCGACGGCCCCGGGATGGAGCACGATGTCGCGGACGACCTCGTTGCCCGAGGGATCGATGAGGCGTTCGACGCAAACCTTGATGCGCCGGCCGACATGGACGATTTGGCGTGACATCGAATAGCTCCGGGGCCTTGGCCACCGGAGGCATTCTAGGAGACGGCCTGCGGGGCGGCTTTCGGCTCGTCCTTGAAGAGATTCTTCACCTTCCGGCGCATGATCCTGTCAACCAGCCAGGGCAGGAAGCGGTTCACCAGCAACAACAACCGGCCCTGCCTTGTCAGGAACACCTCATCGCGGCCCTTCGCGGCGGAGTTCCAGGTGGCCAGGGCGACATCCTCGGAAGTCATGCCGCGCATGTGGTCGAGCTGGACCTTGGCCGACTGCTCGATCATGTTCTGGCTGAAGTTGGTCTGGGTGAGGCCCGGGGCGATCATGAGGACATCCACGCCGTCCTTGGAAAGTTCGGCGCGAAGGCCATCGCTGAAGGCGTGAACGGCGAACTTGCTGGATGAGTATTCGCTGCGCGCCGGAAAGCCCCTCTCGCCCACGATGGAACCGACATTCACCACCATCGGCGTGATGCCCTTGACGATAAGCGGAAGCAGGGCGCGGGTGGTTTCCACCAACCCGAAAACATTCACCTCGAAGATTTGCCGCAACCGCTCGGGGCCGGAGTCGGCGAAATGGCCCGTGGCGCCGATTCCGGCGTTGTTGACGAGGATGTCCAACCCGCCGACCTCGTTCTGGCAACGGCGGACCAGTCGCTCCCTGTCGGCGGCGCAGGTGACATCACCCACTTCGGTGATCACCTTGCCCGGCAAGCCTTCGGATTCGCCGGCCAGCGTGTCGAGCAGGTTCCTCGACCTCGCCTGGGCGATGATCACCATGCCCCGGCGGGCCCCCTCCAGGGCAAGCGCCCGTCCGATGCCCTGCGACGCGCCGGTCACGACGGCGCGCAAGCCCTTCAGTTCACGACGACGACCCATGTGGCGGACTCCCTGACATGGAGACATTGTCTCCGCGGGAGGCCGGAATTGAAAAGCTGGGAAACGCGAGGCCAAGGCGGGATATGCCCAAGAAATGCCGTCTGTGCCAATTATTCCGGCGGCATCAACCGGCGTGACAGCCCCATGCCCAAAGCGTCGAGTTCACCCCGAACCTCCTCGAGACGATTCACGGCCGATTGCGACAACCGGCGGGCGTCCCGGCGGCGGGCCTCGAGGCCTTCACGGGCCCGCCTCAGCGGGTCGGTGGGGCGCGGTTGCTCGGCCAGGGCCACCAGGCCGGCGACATCAAGCCGGTTCAACCGGGCCCCCAGAAGCATGGCCAGCAGGAACAAACCCGGCAGGAAGGAGGCGGCCAACAGCGACAATCCGATGGTGTAAAAGCCCAGCGACGGGTAATTCGCCTCATACCAGGCCATCCACAGGCGGATCAGGACCCAGCCACCCAACAGCAGCGGCAACGCGTTGCCCACCACCAAGGCGACGAGCCCGGCCAATCCTCCCACGGCCCCCCGAGCCACCGTCGACGCCGCCTGTTCCACATCCGATTCCACCTGCGCCATCAAATCGGCATCCAGCCCGCGCGTCCAGAAACGGCGCACGAGGGAATCGACCTGGGCGGCGATGGCGCCGACGGCATCCCCCGGTTCGGGGCTCGAGGGGGCCTCCATGGGCCGCTCGGCCAGTTTCTCCACCCCGATGTCCTCGAGGTCGCGGCGGATGTCGCGCTCGAGGCTGGCCGTGAGCCTGCGAAAATCGGGGCCCAGGCTTTCAACCACCCTGCGGAACGGGAGGAGACCCCGCAGCGCCACAAGGCCGCCACCGGCAAGGGCCAGTCCCAATCCCAGCACGCCCGCGCCGGATCCGATCGCCCGGCCGAGGAGCATTCCCGTGGCCAGGCCCTGGGCCCGGGCGCACACCCATGCCGCCCAACCCAGGGGAAAGCCGGCGCGCTCGGCGAGGTGCCGCCACGCCGCCTGCCTTGTGACCAGCAGGAAGGCGCGCCGGGCCTGCGGTTCGCGCAGGGCGGAGGCGTAGGCGTCCCGCAGGCGGGCGTTGGCCTCGGCCTCCCGCCGAGCCAGGTCACCGATCATCCGATCCAACGCGGAGTCGAGATGCGATCCCAAGGCGTGGGATGCCGTCTGCAGGAAGGCGCAATTCCTTGATAGCACCACCTGCCGGCCATCCCTTTCCCTCAGCAGGGCCGAGCGGAGACGGCCAAGCCCCGGATCATCGGCCACCACGCTCGAGACGGCGAAACGGGAACGGTCGTCAGGCTCGAAACCGGCCTCCCTGAGGCGGCTGTCCCAGTCGGAGACAATTTCACTGACGCGACCGGCGTGCTGGTCGGCCTTGTTGAGCACGAAAAACCACCGGTGGCGGGGAGCCCATCGCGACAGCTCGGCAAGCAGGTCCCGGTTGGCGCGGCGGTCGGCGTCGGTGACAAACACCACGAGGTCGGCGCGCTCGAGCAGGGCGCGCGTCGCGGCATGGTGTTCCTTGAGGATGCCATCGACATCGGGCGTGTCCACCAGCACGACGCCGCGCGACGGGCCGCGCACCCGGGTGGCCTTCCAGCCGCCAAGCTCGCCGAGGAACGGTTCGTCCTCGGGATGAACGGCGATGTACGGGGCGCTGGTGTGGCACCTGATGGCGTCGGAACTCGGGCTGGCCCCGGGCTGTTCCAACAGGTCGGAAAAGAGCATCGACTTGCCCGCTCCCGTTCCTCCCAAGAGGACCGCGATGACCGGCCTGGGGCGGTCGGAGCGCAAGGCCCCCAGCGCGTCGGAAAGGCCGGCGACGGCCTTGTCGATGGCCGGGTTGCCGGCGACCTGCGCCAACGAGTCGCGCAACTCGACAGCCTGCCTGGCCAACGGCCCGGACCACGCCGCCGGCGACTCCTGAACCGGGGAGGCATCCGCCATGGTCAACTCCCCATCGGGCCGCCGGGGCCCGCGGTTTCCAGGACGCGCACCGCCTCGCCAATGGCGGCCAACCGCTCCGGTTTGGCGCGGCCAAGCACGGCGTCAAGGGGCGCGGCGACAGCACCCACCAGGTGCCTTTCAATGTGGGCCGACAGGTCGGAGGCGCGCGTCTTCCGCCAGGTGGCGTCAACGCGCCTGAGCATCTGCTCCATGTTCGCCTCGCCCAGAAAGCGGCCCCAAATCCCCAACGCGCCCGCCCCACCGGCGATGACGCCGCCGGTGCCAAGTTTCCCGACCACCACGGCGGTGCCGAACAGGCCCCCGGAAAATCCAAGGTCGATGACCAAAAGACCGAAGCCCGCGGCCATCACCACATCGCTGATGACGGGCAGTCCCTTGGCCAGCCCCGGATTATCCGCGACCCATCGACGCGCCTCGTCGCGGAGCGTGGCTTCCCATTCCCGTGAAACACCGGGCAACGGCGCGGCCAGCAACGCTTCCCGGGCGCTGGCGCACCGCGAGCTTTCAAGCCCCAGGTCCGCCAGGTCGGGACGCGAGCGCCAAGAGTCGAGGAGCGCGTCGGCCTCGCGGGAAAGCACGCGGCGCTCGACATCCTCGCGATTTTCACTTTTCGCGGATTCCTGAACGACCATTTCCTTGACCTGGCCGATCCATTCGCTGGCCTTGCCGTAGACCGTTTTCACCGTGCCGAACAACCAGTCGACGGGCACGCTGACGATTTTCCACCAGTCGGGCAAGGCAGACCTGGCCTCCTTGACCAGGGCCTGCATCAGCGCGCCAAAGGGAAACTCCCGCCCGGCAACGCGGGCGCCGGCCTCCCGGGCGTCGGCTACAAGCGAGGCTCGCCCCTTACCGGCCGCCTCGCTCGCCTCGAGCGCCTTGGCCAGCAGCCTTCGCGCGTCGGTGGCCGCTTCGTGAGCGGCGCCGGCCACGCCTTCCCAGGCAACCTTTCTCGCCTCCTGGCCCGCGAGGCGGTCCACCAGCGAGGAACCTTCCCGGGCCATGATGCCGGACAACTCCGGCCGCTCCGACCGGACCCACATGAACACGGGCGCCGAACGAACCACCTCGGCGCAGCAACGCCCGTCCGCCCTCCTGTCGGCGAACATCGGGCCCAGGCTGGCGGGGTCGTCCAGCCTCCGGCACAGGTCGTCCCATGCCATCCAGGCCTGCAGTGAATCGCGCGCCTTGGTGAGGACCACCACCAACCGCGTCGCCAGCCTTGCCGCGCGGGCCAACTCCTCGACATTCCTAGCCACGAGATAACTGTCGACTTGCAGAACAAAAACGAGGATTTCCGCCCTGAGCAGGATTTCCTCGGCCCTGAGCGCGTTCCCTGGATCAACGCCGTTGTAGTCGGGCGCGTCCACCAGAAGCAGCGAGGATCCTCCCGGCCCCAAGGCCGAAAGCGAGGGCGCCACGGCGGCATGCAGACGGCCGAATGGCTGGCCCGGAGCCAGCAAGGCGGCACCATCACCCATGGGGACCAACTCCGCCGTGGGAAAAACGGGAGCCAGCTTGGCGGGGTCGGCCCAAGCCGGGGGAACGGCCAGGGCGCAACTGCGGGACATGGGCCGAACCTGCTCACCCGATGGAACATTGATTCCGGAGAGGAGCTTGAAGAGCGTGCTCTTGCCGGCGCCCGTGGGGCCATAAAGGGCCGCCACCAGCGGAGGTTCACCCGATACCGATGACCAGGCGCGAACCCTGCGGTGACAGGATTCCAGTCCTTCGAGCCGGTGCCCAGGTTCCAGCCAATCACCCATTTCCGGCAATTCCAGCCGGAGGGTTTCGATCGCCTTGGTGATTTCCGCAAGCCTGCTCATGACAACATCATACATAACATATATTTGGATTGATCGTTCTTACCAAAAGAACTCAAATCCGCGCGACCCGGAACGGGACAATCCATCACCGCATCTTCCAGATCGCCCGGCTGTAACCATTTTTTTGTTATTCCTGTCGTTTTCAGGCCGAATCATGGTATAGAAGAGCCAGAATCAAGTCCGGCATCACCTGCTGGCCCCGTGTCGCTGGAGGATTCCGACGATGTCCGCCATCCATCATCCTCACAGGTTGAAGCGCCGTTCATTCCTCCAGGCCGGCATGCTGGGATTGGGTGGCTTGTCGTTGCCCGGCCTGCTACGGGCCGAGGCGGCCGCGGGCATCCGGTCGTCAACGAAGTCGGTCATCCTGATCTACCTCGTGGGCGGCCCTCCCCATCAGGACATGTTCGACCTCAAGCCCGACGCGCCCAAGGAAATCGCCGGGCCATGGAAGCCGGTGGCCACGAATGTGACGGGCATCAAGATCTGCGAGGCGTTTCCGCGCCTGGCGGGCCTCATGGACAAGATGACCATCATCCGCTCACTGGTTGGCAACCAGTCCGACCACGACGCCCAGCAGGTGTTCCATGGGCACCATCCGCGCAAGCTCAAGCCGACGGGAGGCTGGCCCCAGTTCGGCTCGGCGGTGGGGAAGTTGCTGGGCCCGGCACACCCGGCCGTTCCCCCGTATGTGAGCCTGTGCTACACCTGCACCCACGGCCCCTACAACGAGCCCGGCCCCGGGTTTCTTGGAACCGCGAACACGCCGTTCAAGCCCAGCGGACCGACCCGCGACGACATGGTGCTACAGGGAATCACGCTCGACCGCCTCGCGGAACGAAAGGCCCTGCTGGGCGGTTTTGACACGATCCGGCGCGATATCGACGCCACGGGCGCCATGAACGGCATGGACGCATTCAATGAAAGGGCCCTCTCGCTTCTCACCTCAACCCGGTTGGCCGACGCCCTCGACCTCTCGAAGGAGGAAAGCCGCGTGGTTGAACGGTACGGCACCGGCAACCCCAAGATCATGATGGATGGAAACGGCGCGCCGAGGGTGCCCCAAAGCCTGCTGATGGCCCGCAGGCTCGTCGAAGCCGGCGCCCGCGTCGTGACCTTGAACTACAGCAAGTGGGACTGGCACGGCGGCATGAACGCCGAGGGCCGCAAGAACAACAGCATCTTCCTCCGGGAGGAGGAGGACTTCCCCGTCTTTGACAAGTGCGTGAGCGCGCTGGTCGAGGACCTGCATCTCCGCGGCCTCGACAAGGATTGCGCCGTCGTGGTGATGGGCGAGTTCGGCCGCACACCGAAGATCAGCAACATCGTGGGCCGCGACCACTGGCCGCAGGTGAATTGCGCGCTGATGTTCGGAGGCGACATGAGGCACGGACAGGTGATCGGCGCGACCGACCGCATCGCCGGTGAGGCTGTCGCCCGGCCAGTCACCTTCGGTGAAATCTACGCCACGCTTTACCGGCACTTGGGAATCGACACGGTGGCCACGACCCTCCAGGATCCCTCGGGCCGGCCGAACTTCCTGGTGGAGGACAATGTGCCGCCCCTGCGGGAACTGGTCTGAGCCCTCGTTGTCAGGCCGGCAGCAAGGCGCGCAATTCCCGGGTGACCGCCTCGATGAGAACCTCGAGGCAACCCGGCGAGGTCGCCGCGATCACTTCCTGATAAATGCCATATCCGAACGCGCTTGCCGGCGGGATGTAACCCGGCTGCCAATCCCCCGTCATGGTCGCCACCACCACGGGCATGGGTGAAAACCTTTCCCTGAGCGACAATTGAAACACTTGGTAGAGTTCCCCGGGTGAAAACACCCATATCGCGTCGCCCACGACGGCCAGCGTGACGGCCAGGGGGTACGATCCGCCGGGCGCCAGGGCGTTCAGGCGCGTGAGTTGCCTTGTCATTTGCTCGGCGGCGGCGCGGCAATCCCGAGCCCGCGCCATGTCCCCCTCGGCTCGCGCCTTTTCCTCGGCGGCCAAATGCCGTTCATGGGCCGCGGAAGTCTCGGCAATGCCGGGCAAGTCGGGGCGGTAGGGCAGTTCGACCCGGATGGTTTTCATGGCCCAGCGGCCATGAACCATGAGCGCTCCTTCGCCAAGCGGGACATCGGCCCATGTTCCGATGCGGGTTCCGGAAATGACCGGACCGCGGTAGCGAAACTCGGTGCCGGGAGGCGCCAGGGAACCGATCGCCGCCAGCGCGCAGTGGCCGACGACGCGGCCATTGCCATCGGCGACTTCGGTATCACCGACAAATCCCCTCCGTGGCCCCAGGTCGCCTGACGCGCCTTGGAGAAACAGGCATGGCGCGCCCGTCTCGGCTTCCACCAATTCCCTCATCGACCCGACCCAGTCGGGCGTCACAAGGCGGTTGTCCCAGGCGAGCGTGGTGGGATGACAGGCATAGTTGACCATCGTGGCGATCGACCGGCCGGAAGCGGCGGCCACCCGCGCCACCAGAAGGGTGTCGTCCGCCGGGCCGGAAGGATTGAAGCCGCAGACGGACTTGCCATCGTCCGGGTCGACGAAATCGCGGTGCGCCGCCAGGTTGCACCTCCCCAGGCCGTAGACGATGGTCGCGTCAGCCGCCGAGGCTTTGGCCTCGGTGGCCATGGAGACGACGGCCCGAAGCAGGCCATCAAGATATGGCCCGATGAGATCCCCCCCGGGAAGGTGGGAGCGTTCACGGGACATCCAGCCGGAACCATGGGTGTGGGACACGCAAAGCTGCACGCCATGGGGATCAATGCCGACGGCGGCAGCGACAGCCTTCCGCATGGCATCCATTTCACGACCATCAAGGATGCAATGGTCGAACGAAGCCACCACCATCGGGCCCCCTTGGCCGCCAAGGGGCTCAAGCCAGAGCATGGTGGCCAGGAGCGGCTTGTGCACCCCCTCGGCCCGGTCGTGCATGGCGGCGCCCCACATGCGGTGGTAGATGCCGACAGGCGGGGTGATGTCGCGGCGGGCGACACCGGCGCGGCAGCGGGATTGCGGAGTGGCGACGCGGGTGTTCATGTCTCGTCTCCAAACAAGGGGGCCTTGGGGTTCAGGGCGGCCCAGCAGGCGGCATCCACCGCCATGATGGCCGCGAAAAGGAACACGATGGAGTTCCAGTTGCCGGTGGCGGAAACCAGCCAACCGGCGGTGACGGGGAAAAGGGCGGCGCCGATGTTGCCGAACATGTTCATGGTGCTGAACACGGTGGCCACCTTGCGGCCGCCCAATTCGATGGCCACCGTGTAGCCGCTCACTCCTCCGAAGGTGGCGCAAAAGGCGCCCATGCCGATCACGATCGTGCTGATCGTGGCGTCGGCGATCTGGTGGGAAAGCATGATGAGGGCCGAACAGGAGGCCATTCCAAGGCAGGCCAGGCCCTGCCGGCTGAGGCGGCGGTTGCCCGTCCGCGCCAGCAGCGCGTCGGAAACAATTCCGCCCAGCATGCTTCCGGCGACGCCACCGACGCCCGCGACCGTCGCCAGTATTCCCGAGGAGACCGGATCGACGCCGCGTGATTTTTGCAGGAACACCGGGAACCATGTGACGAAAAAGACCATCGCCGCGGCCCTGAAGAATTGCTGGGCGCACAGGAGCCACAAGTCGGCGCTGCGGGCCATCCGCCCCCAGTCGGTTGCCCCGGTGGCCGATCCCGCCGTGGCGACCGGCAAGGCCCCCGGAGGCACAAGGGCTTGAAAAAGGGCGGCCCACGCCAGGCCGGGGACCGAATAGGCGACAAGAAGGAGTCGCCAACGATCGGCATGGGGCCAATCATCGGCGCCCGGAAGCGCGCCCAGGAAAAACGAAGTGATCGCCGGGGCGATGGCCGCGCCCAAGGTCATGCCGGAAGCCAGGAAACCCGAGGCCCGCGCCCGTTCGCCCGCCGGGTAAACCGCCCCGATCGCCTTGGCGGCGCACGGGAATATGCCCGCCTGGGCCGCCCCCATGAGGCCCCAGACGCACGCGAGGGAACCCAGGTCGGGCACCAGCGCGGCAACGCCCGTCAACACGGACCAGCAGGCGGCAAAGACCAACGCGGCCAAGCGGCTGCCGATCCTGTCGGCCAGCCAACCGGCCGGCAACTGGAGCGCGGCGTATCCGGCGTACCATGCCGACTGAACCAGCCCCATGTCGCGGGCCATGTCCGCGGAGCCCAGGGATGAGGCGATTTCCGCCGCGGGCACGCCCAGGGCCGCGCGCTGCACATAGGCGACCGCGGCGGCGCAGCAGAAAAGGGCCAGCACCCCGTGGCGGCCGCCGGCAACCGGCGCGAGCGTCACGCCGGCACCCTCGGCAATGAAGCCAGGAGGGATTGCAGGGAGGCGAACAGCCTGTCCACCTCCGCCAAGGTCTCCGGATCGGGCGTCCAGCCGTAAGGTTCGCGTCTGCGGTTGGAGCCAAACAGGCCCCGCCTCACGAGAAGGTGTTTCTCGATGGCCAAAAACCCGTCAAGCCCCGCCTGAAGCTGAATGGCCACGATGGCAGCGATCGGATGGTGAAGCCGATCGGCCAGGTCGGCGTTTCCCCGGCCAAGCGCGTTCCAAAGCGCCACGATGCCGTCGAGCAAATCCATTCCCGGCATGGTGCCGGCCACGCCGCGCTTGTGGCTGTCCACCAGGTGGATGCCGCCGGAGCCTTCAAAAATCGAGGCCTTGCCTGCCGTCGCGTCGCGCAGTTCCGACAAAAGCGGCCCGGTCGGATTGGCCTCGGGCTTGAAAAGCACCTTCTCCGGGCCAAACTCGCGGAACAGTTCCACCTGGGTCGCCACGGGTATCGGCTGGCCGACATAACCCGAGGCATCCTGGATGATCACCGGAATGGAGATCGCCTTGGCGATGCGCGAAAAGTAGTCGCGAAGGGCGGTGGCGGGAAGTCGCGAGGTCATGGGCGGAGTGGCCATCACCGCGTCGCATCCCTCGGCTTCCGCGGCAAGGGCATGCTCGACCGCCTGCCTGGAACTTTCGGCTCCCACCGAGGTGAAGACCGGTCCGCGGCCGGCCATGCCGGCAATCATGGCCCGGATCACGCCGGCGCGCTCCGGGATGGTGAGCCTGATGGTTTCGGAAACCATGCCCGTGCCAACGCCCCGGGCTCCCAGGCCGGCCGCCCAGGCCACGGAATTCCGCAAGGCTTCAAAGTCGATGCTTTCATCTGGAAGGAACGGCGTCTGGACGATCGGCAGGACGCCATGAAGCCTTTGCGCCATCGTGTGGACTCCTCGCGGTCGCGGCGTCACCAGTCTCCGACGCTGCCGTCGGACAGGAACACCCTCTTGAGGATTTCCTGCTGGAAGGGATGCTTCCGCACCTCATTCTCGTTGATTTCAATGCCCAGGCCGGGCCGGGTGTTCGGCCGGACGACACGGCCCTTTTTCTCGACCGTGAACCCCTCGGAGACGACATCGGCCCGCCAGGGCACATCCTCATGCACCGTCTCGCAGATGATGTAGGAGGGCTGGGAAAAACCGAACTCGAGGGACGCGGCCGTGCTGACAGGCCCCTGCGGATTGTGGGGAGCCAGGGCGATCCGCCACGCCTCGGCCAGGGCGGCGATCCTCCTGGCGCCCGTGAGCCCTCCGCAATGGGTGATGTCCAGTTGGCAAATGGAGCAGGACCGGGCCATGAAGAGGTCGCGGAAATCGGCCAGGTTGGTCACCCGCTCCCCCGTGGCGATGGGGGTGCGGACGGCGGCGGCGATGGCGGCCAGGCCCTCGCGCGCCTCGGGCCAGCAGGGTTCCTCGAGGAAATAGAGGCCGAACGGCTCGAGGGCCTTGGCGAACTGGAGGCCCATCGCCGGGGATGGCCGGGCATGGCAGTCGACCATGATGTCGATGCCGTCGCCCACGGCGTCGCGCATCGCCGCGACGGCCTTTTCCGCGGCCCTGATCGGCCTCAACCCCTCGATGGGAAGCGTCGACGGAACGGCCATCGACTTGAAAGCCGTGAAGCCTTCCTCGACCGCCTCGCGGGCCAGGTCGGCGAACCGGGAGGCGTTTTCAACGGGGGTCTCGTAAAATTCCTTCATATTGCCTCCGCCAAGATGGCAGTAGGTTCGGACATGGTCGCGAACCGGTCCGCCCCAGAGCCTCGAGCAGGGGAGGTTGGCGACTTTGCCGAGGATGTCCCAAAGGGCAAGGTCGATGCCGGCGATCGCCGTGGCCCTCTCGATTCCGTTGCCATGCCAGAAGTGCTGGCGGTGCATCATCTGCCAGATGTGCTCGACGCGAGTCGGATCCTCGCCGACGACGAGCTGGGAAAGGTCTTCGATGGCGGCGACCACGCCCCGGGTGTGCCATTCCAAGGTGGCCTCGCCCCAGCCGTACAGGCCGTCCTGGTCGGTAAGCACCCTCACGAAGATCCAGTTGCGCATGCGGGCGTGGCAGACATGGCTCTCGATCCGCGTGATCCTCATGGTTGGCACTGCTTCCCGGGAAGGTTCACCTGGTCCTTTGGTCGTCGATTTCCTTCGCGAAACCGGAGACGACATTGTCCTTCATCGTCATCTTTCCCGTGCCCGGGGCGAAACGGAAGCCCACCCGCGAGGAGGGAGCCCGGGTTTCCCTGAGGATGTTGGACTCGAAGGTGAGGTCGCCCGTCTGGCCCTCGACTTCCACGGCCGCGGCGCCGTCGCCGCCGGTGTCGATGATGGTGTTGGCGCGCAATTCGTTGCGGTGTCCGGCGAAGGCCTTTCCCCTCTCGGCGCGGAACAGCACACCGTTTTTGCCGCTGCGCCTGATGGTGTTGCCGACCACGAGGTTGTCGGTGTCCCGGTGGCCGATGGAAACACCGACGCGGTTGTCCTCGATGGAGTTGCCCTCGGCGAGGCCGTGGCGCACCCCCCAGCAGAAGAACAGTCCGATATCGTTGCGGGCGAGCCGGTTGTCGCGGATGACGGGACGCTGGGACCCGGAACCGGGATGGAGGCCCAAGCCGGCGTTGCCCGTGCTTTGACAGCCGGTGACAGAGACATCGTGGCACACCTGCCAACTGATGCCGTCACCGTTGTTGTCGCGGGCGATCACCTTGCGGAATGCCACATCCCGGCAATCCTGAATGAACACGCAGCCGGAATAATTCCCGTCTAGGTTCTCATTGTTGGCCCTGTTGCCGTCGAGCGTCAGGTTCTCCACGACCATCCCGTGGGCGAATTCGGCGGTGATGAGCGGGAATAGCGTCGCGGCGGTGGCTTCCGACATTTGCCACAGGTTTTCCCGCAACGGCTTGTCGAGCTTGAAACGGTTTCCATCGCGGGCGACGAGCGTTCGCTTGATGACCGTGGGGGATCCATTGTGGGGATTTCGGCAGCGCAGGCAAACGCCATCACCAACGCGGAAAGCCGAGGCCTCGGCGAGCGTGATCTCCTGGTCGAACCAGTCGGAGTCCGCCACCAGACGGGCCTTGGCCATCGCCTCCTTGGCCAGTATGGTTTCCGGGCCCGATCCCGCGAGGCGCACGCCCGAGGCCAGGAAAATGGAGTTGCGCAACCGCCAGGTTCCGGGGGAAAGCCTCACCGTGCCGCCTCCCAGGCGGGCCACATAATCAACCGCCGCCTGGATGGCCTTGTCGTCTGTTCCCACGATGGCACCCTTGGCCACGCCGACATCCATGGTGAGGCGCTCGGCCCAGTCGGGTTCCACCGCCAGGTCGCCGGAAGTCGCCCTGGGGTTGTTGACCGCCGGCCTTTCCGCGGCTGGGGCCGAAGCGGCCAGGGCCGCGGATGAACCCGCGGCCAAAAATTCCCGCCTGTCTGAACCGGCCGGATTCATGAACGGTGACTCCTTAAGCCGATCAGTCCTTCCACAAAAGCTTGGAAAGCCGGGCGACCGTTTCCGCATGGGCCGGATCCGATGCCAGGTTCCTCAATTCGCCCGGGTCGGCGTCCAGGTCGTACAGTTGGCGGCCCTTGGCGCCCTTGTTCCACTCGGTGTAGCGGTGTTTTTCGGTCCGCACGGAACGCCCGTCGGCCATCGGCCTGCGAACCTGCGTGTAAGCGGGCCTGTCGCGGGGCGCCTCGGGATTGTCGAGGAAGGGTTTCAGCGAAAGTCCCTCGAGTTCGGCGGGCGCCCTGAGGCCGCAATATTCGGCAAGGGTCGGGTAGACATCAATCATTTCCACGGTGCGGGGACTCGCCTTGCCGGCACCCTTGCCGCCCGGCGCCCTGATGATGAGCGGAACGCGCGCCACGCCGTCGAAGAGGCTCATCTTTTGCCAAAGGTTGTGCTCACCCAGGTGGTAACCATGGTCGGAGACAAACACGACGATGGTCTTGCCGGCCAGGCCGAGGGTGTCGAGGGCATCAAGAAGTTCACCCACCCGGGCATCCATGAACGAGGTGCTGGCATGGTAAGCCTGGATGGCCTGGCGGCGCAGGTCGTCCGTCAGGTTCTTCTCCTCGGCCTTGCGATTGGAGACCGCCTGGGATGGTATTCCAGCGTCATGGTCGGGAGGAACCTTGGCCAGGCGAACCGAGGCTTGGGGATACATCTCGAAGTACTTCTTGGGCGCCACATACGGGGTGTGCGGCCGGTAAAAGCCGACAGCGAGGAAAAACGGCTTTTCCTTGAATCCCCGCATGAGTTCCACGGCCTTGCGGGCTGCGATGCCGTCGGTCTGCTCCTGGTCGGTGCCTTCGGCGGCCAGCCAGCTCAGCGTTCCGCCGAACTGCCCCTTGGCCAGGGAGAAGATGTGGGGCTCGTCGTCCTTGTCACGGCCCCGCGGGTTGAAGGTGGTGTCCCACGAACGGGCGTCATCGAGGCCCGGGGTGCCGATGCCATTGGGAACATTGTAATGGTACAGCTTGCCCACCCGTGCCACGGCATAGCCGTTCTTGCGGAACAATTCGGACATGGAAACCGCGTCGGGCAGCTTGTCGCGGAAGTGGGGATGTTCGGTGTTCCCCGGGTTCGTCAACACGCCGGTGGAATCGGGTCGCCGTCCCGTGAGGAACGACGAACGGCTCGGGCTGCACAACGGGAACTGGCAATAAGCCCGGTCGAAGCGGACGCCTTCGCGGGCCAGCCTGTCGATGTGGGGCGACTTAACCTGGGGGTCGCCGTAGCAACCCAGCCGGCAATTGAGGTCGTCCGCCATGATCAGCAGGACATTGGGGCGCTGGGCGCCCTGCGACAAGGCGCATGCCAAGACGGCGAATAAAAGCATGAAAGGCTCCCCAGATATCAAGCCAGGATCGGCTTGATGACATTCCCGTGGTCGATCTCCAGCCTTTTCCGCTCGGGCAGTTCGAGCCGGCGCGAATCAAGACCCATCAAGTGCAGGATCGTGGCGTGGACATCCGTGACATAATGTCGATCCTCCACGGCGTGAAAGCCAAGCTCGTCGGTGGCCCCGTGGACCATCCCGCCCTTGACGCCGCCACCCGCCATCCAGACCGTGAATCCGAAGATGTGGTGGTCGCGTCCATTGCCCCCCTGCGAACCCGGGGTGCGGCCGAACTCGGTGGCGAAGACCACGATCGTCTGCTCGAGGAGGCCGCGGTTTTTCAGGTCGGCGAGCAACCCGGCGACGGGAAGGTCGACCCGGGCGCAATTGCCCGTGTGGTTGGCCAGCAGGTTTCCATGGGCGTCCCACGAACCGGCGCCGCCTCCGCCATGCTGGATCTGGATGAAGCGCACACCCCGTTCCACGAGGCGCCTTGAAGCCAGCAATTGCATGCCGAAGTCCCGGGTAACGCCCTGGTCGATGCCGTACATTCGCCTGGTTTGCTCGGATTCACGGGTGAAGTCGAGCGCCTCGGGCAGGGCGCGCTGCATGCGGTAGGCGAGTTCGTAGGCCTTCACGCGCCCGTCGAGCGCCTGATCTCCGGGTTCCTCGCCCTGCCGCAACCTGTTGAGCTTTCCGGCGAGGCGAAAGGCGCGGTCGGTGTCGATGGCCGCGAGTTCCGGCTTGCCATAGTCCAGGGGATTGGCGGGATCCACCCGCAAAGGAACCGCGTCGTGGGCGGGGCCGAGGTAATGGCCATCCTTGCGGTTCCAGTATTCGCGGTTTCCCATCGAGACGAACTGGGGCAAGTTGGCGTTGAGGCTGCCCAGGCCATAGTGGACCCAGGCCCCCAGGGTGGGAAACTCGCCGTCGAGCATGTGCCTGCCGGAGTGGAATTGCGTCTGCGCGCCATGGTTGTCGTCGGTGGTCGTCATCGACCGGATGACGGCCATCTCGTCGACCATCGAGCCCATGTTGGGGAGGAAGTCGGATACGGGAATGCCCGACTTGCCCCTCGGGCGGAACCTCGTCTGGGTGGGGAAGAGGACATTGCGCTGCTGGCCGTTGGCGTCGTTGATGACCGTGACGCGTGCCAGCTTGAGCTTATCGGGATTCTGGACATCCTTGAAAGGGGTGTTGGCGATGGTCTTGCCGGCATGCTTGTCCAGTTCGGGCTTGGGATCGAATGTCTCGAGGTGGCTCACCCCGCCGTTCATGAAGAGCCAGATCACCGACTTGGCCTTGGCCGGCATGTGGGGCTTGCCGTCGGGAGGTGTCCAGGCGCCTCCGGAAGATGACCGCGTTTCATCGGCCAGAAGCGAAGCCAACGCCATCGGAGCCAAGGCGTGCCTTCCGAGGAAATCGCGCCTGCCAAGCGATTGAAACACGGGATCGCCTCCTAGCGGATGGAAATGAAGTCGTGGTGGTTCAGAAGCGCCAGAACCAGTCCGGCGCGCGCCGCCACCGAGTCGGTGGAAAGTTCGGCGGCGCACGCCGAGGCCTCCTCCGTTGTGGGTTCACGCGCGAGCAGAATCCGGAAGGCGCGGGCGATGAAAGCGGGAGCGGACGATTGGCCGTCCGGGTCGATCCGGCTCCGCAGTTCGGAAGCCGTCTCCACCGCCAGGCGGGAATGAACCATCGCCAGCGACTGCTGCGGGACGATGCTTTCCGACCGGCGGTAGCATTCCTGCACCCCGGCATCATCGAACTGGGCCAGGAACCGATTATGGTCGTTGTGGGAGTGGACGAAGTAAATCGACCTGCGCCTGGACGACTCGTCATTGACCGGGATGGAGGGGCCACCGCGGGCGGTGTCGAGCCGGCCGGACATGAACAGCAGGGCGTCGCGGACAACCTGCGACTCAATCCGGTGTGACGGATACCGCCAAAGATACCTGTTGTCCGGATCAGCCGATTCGCCCGCGCCGCGCCGGGTGGAGGAATCGAGGCGGTAGGCTTGCGAAGTGACGATGAGCCGGTGGATGTGGCGCAGGCTCCATCCTCGCTCCATCAACTCAACCGCAAGGGTGTCGAGCAGTTCCGGATGGCTCGGGGGAGAGCCTTTTCTCCCGAAGTCGAACACCGTCGGGACAAGGGGTTGCCCGAAATGGCGGTTCCAGAGGTGGTTGACGATCACCCGCGCCGTGAGGGGATTGTCGGAATGGGTGATCCAGCGGGCCAAGGCGGAACGCCTGCCGGTGCTGGCGGCTGGATAGTTCCTCATGGCGGGATCGGCCTTGTCGAGATTCGATTCAGGAGAAACGCGGGAAGCCGATAGCCTGGCGAACTTGGCACCCGGATCCTTGGCGGCCTTGCCAGCATCATCGAGGGCCTTGAGGGCTGCATCCAACGCCGGCTTGGCCGGCGCGCCGCGGACCACCCCGTCAAGCTTCGCCTTGGCCACCGCGGCGCGCGCCTTCAGAACCGCGAGGTCGGCTTCAAGCCGCGCGGCCTTCCTCGCCGAATCCATGGCCTCGGCGCGACCGGCAACCTGGTCGGCCCTGGCCTTGTGGCGGGCCTTGAGGGTCTCGGCTTCCGCTTCCTTGGCGGCCAGGTCGGCGTCGGCCCATTCGAGCTTGGCGCGAAGCTGGACGGGTGTTGTTTCCCTGGAGACGGGGTCGCCCGGTTTGTATGCGGCGGACAACGGCCTGATCTCGAAATGGTCGAATTCCACCGTGGCGGTGAAGGTGACAAGTTCCAGGGCGCCGGCCGACCGCGCGGGCACCTTGTACACAACCCCGGGTTGTCCGTCGACCAACGCCTCGACGGTCGGCCCCGAGACGCGCACCGTCAACTCGATGGGAACGCCCAACTCGATCTTGCGGGACTGCTTGGCCTCGGCCGGATAATGGTTGGTGGCGTCCTTCCTGTAGGAAACCTGAAGCTTCGGATCCCCCTTGGCGCCGCTGAGATACACAAGATTCTCAAGGCTTGGGGAAACATCGAAGGCCAAACCGACGGATCGGTAGGGGTTGCCGCCCGTCAGCTTCAATCGAAGGACCGCCTCGAAATCAGACGGCACCGGAGAAGACAACCGCAACCGGGCACCGCCCGGAATGACGGCCGTCTGGGCGACGGAGTTTCCCAGTACCTTCCATGAACCGTCGCCGGAGGCCTTCCAGCGGTTGGCGTCGAGCGTGTCGAAGGGTTCCTCCAGGATCGGCTTGGCGCGGGCTGCCGGCGCGGTGGATGGTGAGCCGTCCAATTCGCGGACCCGCGCGGCGGTTTCCTCCCGCTCCTTGCGGGTCGCGGCCAGCGCCTTGGCGGCCTCGGCCAGGTGGGCCTCAAGCACATCGGCGCGCGTCTCGGGGGCCGACGCTTCCAGCGGCAGGGAAACGGGAACGGGTTCGAAGCGGGCGAAGCCAAGGAAAGGCAGGGCGCCCGGGCCCATCTTCCTCGACGGATCGGGACGGGATTCGTCGCCGCGGATGTGCTTCACGGTCACCACGGACGGGTTGGCGTCGAACACCCGCGGAAACCCGGCCGTCGGGTCGATGGAACCCGCGGGCGCGTCAAAGCGGACCTGATAAGGCTCGAACACCGCGCGAAGCCGGTAATAGTCATCCGAACGGACGGGATCATACTTATGGTCGTGGCACTTGGCGCAGTTGGTGGTGAGGCCTAGGAAGGCCTTGCCCGTGTGCTCGATGGTCTCATCCATCCAGGTGGTCCGGTTGAACAGGAAGTAATGCCTGGCCAGGTAACCGGTGGCCCTCAGCTTGGCCGCGTCGGTGGGATAGAGTTCGTCGGCGGCAAGCATCTGGCGAACCATCTCGTCGTAGGGGACATCCCTTTCAACGGCCTCGATGATCCAATCACGCCAATTCCAGATGTTCTTTTGGCTGTTCCTCACCTCGGCACCCAGGCCCCACCAGTCGCTGTAACGCCAGATGTCCATGAAATGGCGGGCCCATCTTTCGGCGTGGGCGGGGCTGGCCAGCAGCCTTTCGACCTCGCGCTCATAGGCGCCGGCGGCCGTGTCGCCGAGAAAGCGGTCGACGTCCCCGGGAAGGGGCGGCAGTCCCGTCAGGTCGAGGTGCAGGCGGCGCAGGAGGGTCAATTTGTCAGCCTGTGGACGGGGTGTCAGGCCATGGTCCTTCCAGCCCTTGGCCACCCAAGGGTCGATGGGGTTGCCTGCCGGTTGTGGCGAACCGGCCTTGCGAGGCTTCCTGAAGGCCCAGTGATCCCTGGGATCGGGGTCCTCAGCCTCCCGGTCCGGTCCCTGGGCGCCCGAGGCGATCCATGCGCGGATTTTGGCGAGGTCGGCGGAACCGACTTCCTCACCCTCTCCCTTGGGAGGCATCTTGCGGCCTCCGCCATGGCCGGCGGAGCGCTGCCAAAGCGGGCTTTCATCAGGCTTGCCTGGAACGATGGCCGGCCCCGAATCGCCGCCCGATTTCATGCGGGCCACGGTATCCAGGCGCAGGCCGCCCTTCTGCTCAAGGGCCCCATGGCAGGCCACGCAACGGACGGCGACAAGGGGCTTGATTTCTCGGCCGTAATCAACTCCGGGTACGACAAGGGCCAATAGCAGGGTGGCGCAAGACATGTTGGCGTTCCCGTGGTGAGAACACCATGATCAGGTCGCGGGGGGATACGGTCAAGGCGGGCCGGGGAGGCGCCTCGAGCCTATGCGGATAAAATGGCGCGGCCCCCGGCACCCTCGCGGGTGGCCGGGGGCCCGCCGGGAGAGGCTTGTCAGGAAAGCTGGGTGCTGCCAGGCACCGCGACCTTCCACTCGGGCACGGCGATGTCCTTGTTCAGGTTGGCGACATCGAGGTACACCTTGTTGGAGTTGAGCATCTGCTCCCAGGTGATGCGCTGGCCCGTGTAGGCCGATTCACGCACCATGATGGCGGTGAGCGTCGACTCGGCGACATTCTTGAGTTCGTTGATCGGTTGTCCCTTGCGGATCGACTCGATCAGGTCGGTGTGTTCCTGCACATAGGGATCGGTGGCCTTGCGGACGGCGGTGCGCTCGATCGCCGGCTTGCCGTTGATGGTGAACCCGCCGACATGCGAGTTGCCCTTGGTGCCGGAGACGAACTCGGTCACCGAGTTCCAGCAGTTGGAAATCTGCCGGGCCATCGAGATGCAGTGGCGGTCGCCCGAATACTCGATTTGCGCGGAGAAGAAATCGAAGATGTGTCCGTACTCGGGCTTGCTGCGGCTGCGTCCGCCCATGGCGATGACGGCCTTGGGGTGCTCATTGAAGCACCAGTTGAGCACATCCAGGTTGTGCACATGCTGCTCGACGACATGGTCGCCACAGATCCAGGTGTAGTTGTACCAGTTCCACATCTGGTACTCGAGGTCGGTCATCCCCTCCTTGCGGGCCCGTGTCCAGAGGATGCCCTGGTTCCAGTAGGCGCGGCCGGTGACGAGGTCGCCGATGGCGCCGTCATGGATTTTCTTGATGGTTTCAATGTAGGCAAGCTGGTGACGGCGCTGGGTGCCCGCGGCGGCGCCCAGTTTCTTCTTGTTGGCCTCGTCGAAGGCCTTGAGCACGGCGCGAATGCCGGGGCCGTCGACGCCGACGGGCTTCTCGGTGAACACATGCTTGCCGGCGTTGACCGCCTCAGTGATGTGGAGGGGGCGGAAGCCGGGCGGCGTGGCCAGGATCACATAATCCACATCGGGGCAGTTGATGACCTTCTTGTAGGCGTCGAGGCCCCAGAAGACGCGGTCATCGGGAAGGTCGACCTTGTTGCCCAGTTCCTTGAGGCGGGCATCATCCTTGCCGATGCCGTTGAGGCGGCCTTGGCAACCCTTGGCCTGGCTCTCGAAGGCGTCGCCCACGGCGGTGACCACGACATTGGGGGCGGCATGGAGCACATTGTGCGCGGCACCGGTGCCGCGGCCACCGCAACCAACCAGGCCGACGCGGATCGGCTTTTCGTTGGCGGCGGCGTACAGCGACGCGGGCAAGGCCGAGGCGGCCGCGAGGGCGGCGCCGGTCTTGAGGGCCGAGCGACGATGGATCGGAATGAGGTCTGACATGGGAGGGTCTCCTAGGGGGAGGCTTGGGGTTACGGGAAAGAACAACGACTCAGGGGCTCTGCTTGGTCACCTTGGAACGGATGTTGACCAGTTCGGGTTGCTCGTCCGCGGGCCGGACAATCCGGAATCCGACGAATTCCGCCGAGGTGAGCCACCAGATGCTCTGGGGGCGCTGCGGATCGAGCCGAATCCACGATTTGTCGGATCCGCGGCGGGCGCCGCTGCGCAAGAACTCGGGCTTGTCGGCCCATGAACCGCCGCGGGCCACATGGGAAAACCTTTTCTCCGATGGAACCAGCACCGGACGGACCGAAAGCTTGCCCATCGCGAAACGGGCGTAGGCGTCCTTCTCGTAATGGTCGACGCACCACTCCATCACATTGCCATGCATGTCGTGCAGGCCCCACGGGTTCGGCTTTTTCTTGCCGACCTTGTGGGCCAGTTCCTCGGAGTTGTCGGCGAACCAGGCATGCTCGCCGAGTTTCGCCTTGTCATCACCAAAGCTGTAGGCGGTGGTGGTTCCGGCCCGGCAGGCGTATTCCCACTCGGCCTCGGTCGGAAGGCGGTACCACTTGCCCGTCTTGCGGGACAGCCAACGGCAATACTCCATGGCCGTGTGATGCGTGATGCAGATCACGGGATTATCGTCCCGGCCGTGGCCGAAGGTCTCATCGGCATAGGCGGGCGTGGGGCGTGTGATCGCATCGGCCTTGAGAGCGGCCGGTTCGTCACCGCGAACCTGGGGTTGGTCCTCGGACTTCCAGTAGGCGTCGAACTCGTCCCAAGTCACCTCGCACTTGCCCATCCAGAACGGCTTCAATTCCACCTCATGCCGCGGCCCCTCGTCGGGGGAGCGACCGGTTTCGGAGTCGGCGGTGCCCATGGCGAACTTGCCACCGGGAATCGGCAGCATCTCGAATGCCACCTTCGTGCCGGAAATTGTTTCCTTGTAGGCGGTGGCGGAAGGCGCCTGCGCGATGGAGGATTCGGGGCAGAAAGCCCAGGAAACAACGGTCGCGGCCATGATTGGCAGGCTGAGACAAATCCAACGCATGATGATCCTTCCAGGCCGACTCAAAGCCAAATCCGAAGATACACTACGAAAAATGGATTCGCAATTTGTGAGGAGACTTTTCATGGTGTGGGCACAACCAATCATATTCAATTTATTCATTATCCTCACGACATCCGCGCCCGGCCAAGCAGCATCGGGCCTCGAGCGCATGGAGGAATCGCGCAAGTGCATGGGAACAACGCTGCGCCTTGTGGTTCATGCGCCCACCGCCAATGCTGGACGCCGGGCCCTGGAACTGGCCTTCGCGCGAGCCGAGGAACTCAACGGCATCCTCAGCGATTATCAGGAACAGAGCGAATTGATGCGCCTGTGCGCCAAGGCGGGAGGCCCGCCGACGGCCGTTAGCCGCGAATTGTTCACGGTTCTCGAATCGGCCCAGGAACTGGCGCGCCTTTCCGATGGAGCGTTCGATGTGACGATCGGACCGGTGACGCGCCTCTGGCGGCTCGCGAGAAAGTCCAAGCGATTGCCGGACCAGGCCGACCTGGCGGCGGCAAAGACGCTGGTGGGGTACCGGATGGTTGAACTCACGGCACAGGGCCGATGGGTCAGGCTAGCGAAGCCGGAAATGCGGATCGACCTGGGTGGCATCGCCAAGGGTTTCACGGCTGATGAATTGCTGGAACTTCTGAGGAAGGAGGGCCTGCCCCGATCTCTCGTGGCCCTGGGAGGCGACATCACCTGCGGAGACGCGCCTCCAGGGGTCAAGGGTTGGGAAGTCGGCATCATTCCGGTTCCGGGGGAGAAAGGCGAACCCGCGAAGGTGTTCCTTCAAGGCCGGTCAATCTCAACCTCCGGAGATCTGGAACAATTCCTCGAGATCGAAGGGCGGCGCTATTCCCATATCGTCGACGCGAGGACGGGGATCGGCTCGACATCCCAAGCCATGGCCACGGTGATTGCCCCTCGGGGCATCGATGCCGACAGGCTGGCCAAGCTGGGGGTGCTGCTGCCATGGGAGAAGGCGTGGGCGATCGTTTCGAGGCAATCCGAAACCCGGATGCGCGTGGTGTTTCCCGATGGCGACGGAAGGATAAGGATGATGGCGGATCCGGGGTTTCCCGGACAGGGGAGGCGGTCGCTACCATGAATTTTGGATTCATTCCCATCGATTTAGCAATAGATGTCAGATTATCTTGATTTTCTCATTAGAACAGGTACCGTGACTGTCCGTATTTCATGTGCGGATGCAGGAAGGATTCGCCCCTCTTCCTTGTCCTTGGAGTCCCCGGATGTCCCCCCCGCAGGTCTTGGACGACGCCATTTGGAAAAAGATTGAGAAAATCCTCCCTACTCCCGCTCCAAGAAACCACCTGTACGCCGGACGAAAGCCGGTCGATCCCCGCAAGGTGATCAGCGGCATCGTCCATGTTCTCGCGCATAAAATCCCATGGGAGGACTTGCCCCAGGAATTGGGTTTCGGATCCGGAATGACCTGCTGGCGTCGCCTGCGCATGCTGCAGGACAAGGGAGTCTGGGACAAGATTTCCGTCGTGCTGCGGCGCGGCCTGCCTGGTGGGGCCAATATCGACCTGGCGCGCGCAAAGGCTCCCAAAAAAGCCTACAAGACCAATGCCGCGCGGAAAAAGCTCGCGCGGAAAACAGGCATGCCGCAGGGCAAGGGAGCCAAGCCGGCACCCAAGGCTTCCATCGGGAAGACATCCCGGGCCGCCCGAGGTGAAAACCTTGTTGCCGTCAATCGAACAAACCGCGCTGGACGGGTCGCGGCGAAGGTTCGTCCGGTTCCAGGGGCGCCGCGCATTCAGGCCCCTCCCGCCCCGGTGAGTTGACACGGTTCGAGACCGGCACGGCCACCATATCCTCACGCGTCCACGAGACGGCAACTTTCCGCAGGCCCGCCTCATCCATCGGATTGGTTCCCAGCCAAGCGGAGGCGGACTCACCGGTGAGCATCACGGGAAAGCGGTGATGCCACTGAAGCATCCAATCGGGAGCCTCCATGGTGAGGATGGCGCAAGTTAGCAAGGTGGCGCCGCCTGGCGCCCGCCATGAATCCCAAAGGCCGGCGAAGGCGAACGGCGTCCCGTCGGCGCGGCGGAACAAAAACGGCCTCTTCATCTTGCCCGGACCCGGCTGCCATTCATAAAAGCCCGTAGCCGGCACAAGGCATCGATTTCCCTTGAGAAGGCCCCGAAAGGATGGCTTGGAAAAGACGGTTTCCGATCGGGCGTTGATCATTCCCGATGCCGCCGAGGCGTCGCGCGCCCATCTCGGAACAAGCCCCCAGTTCAGCCAGCGCGGTTCCACGATTCCCATGGCCAAAGCCAGCACCGGCTGGGTGGGGGAAATGTTGTAGCGTGGTTCGCGGGCGGGCCAGGCCCTGGGTCCGAGCGCGCCGTCGAGCGAATCGTCGGAAGACGCCAGCAGAAAGCGGCCGCACATCCTAGGGCTGGCCCTTCCGGGTCCCTGAAACCGGCAAGATGCTTTCCGACTCCCGCATATGCAGGCGCAAGACGCGCCTGAACTCGGCGAGGGCCCGCGGATGATGATGCACGGTGGTGTGGTCGGCCATCACGAGAACCTCGCTTTGCGCGCCGTCGAGCCTGGCGCTCACATACGGTACCACGCCATCACCGTAGAGTTCGTTGTCCGACCCCAGAAGGAACGACTCGGCGCGGACCCCCCGGCTGGCGGGAGGCAGGATTCCCGCGATCGTGTGATACGGGACGGAGGGAACCACGGCCTCGGACATGGCGAGGATGAAGGGGGAGTCGGGCGCCAATGAATCGACGCTTGTGAGCCTTGAGGCCAGGTCGCTTCCGAGCACGCCGGGGGCCTGCCTGAGGATCGTCCTGGTCCGTTCCATCAGCTTGGACGGCGGCCTCGCCAAGGCGCGTCCGACGCGACCCAGGGCGGTGTTGGCCAGCACGCTGCCATGGTGCGGGGTGGCGGCGAAGACAACCCTGGCCACCTGCGGATGGGGCTTGAAATACACGACCTGGGAAATCGCCTGTTTCGTGTCGGCGTCAAGCGCGAGCTCGTCGAGCCGCCGGGAACTCAATGCCGACCAGACGGCTTCGCCGGAGTCGCTTGCGGCCATCCGCGAGACGAGGCCTCCCATGCTGTGACCCACCAAGACCGTCCGGTCGATCGCCTTGTCCGACCCGTCGGGATCCACCCGCTTGCGCACCCGGTCGAGCTCCGCGCGCAACTGGGAGGCGGTCACGGCGAAAGGCTGGCTTGTCGGGTAAACAAACACCCAGAACTGGTAATTCCGGCCGATTTCGGGATCCGCCATCAGGTCGTTGACCACGGGTGTCCATGTCACGGGGGACGACAGCAGGCCGTGCACCAGCACCACCGGGATCTTCCCCTTCTCGTAAGGCTCCAGCAGGAGCAACTGGCCCCCGTCCGCCAGCAGGTCCCCGCGAAAGAATCCCTTGAGCGAAAGCCTTTCCAGGCCGCTGTCGGCGAGTCCGTACGCCAAGGGCGCCGTGAGGTTCCTTTGCAGGGGCACCATGCGGTCGCGCACCCTGAAACCGCGGGTGCGGCGCGGATCGTGAAGCTCGATGGTGACGGCCTGGCAGTGTCCCAGCGACGAGAGGTCGTCACTGAAGTTGAGATAGGCCGTCGCCGGAACCGACATCGTGGAGAGGTACAGCTTTTCAACACGCTTGGGATCGCGGCGGCGCTCGACAACCAGCGGCACGCCCAGGCCGTATCCGACCACCTGGGTCGAGAGGCCGCTGACGCTGAATTCGGAGGCCAGGTGCACGGCGCCCACCTCGTGGGGCGGAATGGAAAGTCCGCAGTCCTGCAGGCTCACATCCAGGGTTCCGCCATCCGCTGAATCCACCCGGATCGCGTCTCCGGGCCGGCTCACCTTCATGGCGCGCAGGATGACCAACGCGCGCGACAGCGCGTGGTTGTACAGGTCGCAGGCCAGGCGGAATCGCGGATCAAAGGCGTCGGCGGGAGCAAGGGTCGCGCGACGCTCATCCTCGGCCGCCGCTTCCGCCGAGGCGCTCAGCAAGTAATGGTGGGCGAAGCCGGCGCAGAGGTAGTGGTGCCTCAGGACCTCATCGGGGGGAACTCGCCACGCGCCCGCCATCTGGTGATGCATTTCACTCAGGGCGAAAAGCCTGTCGGCCGTCGGGGAATCGACCGTCGTGCGGAACAGTTGCCCGACCGCGAAGCCGGGACGGGACTTCCATTCGGAATCAAGTCCCTCGGTCCGCAGGGTCGCCATGGTCCGTTCCGAAAGGCTGTCTTTTCCCAGACTGGCGCTCAGGTTGTCGAGCGCCCCGGTATCCCTGCGGATATCCACGCGCAGGCTCAGGCATCCCGCGCCGCAAGGCAGGCCCACCAGGAAAGCGACAAGCGGCATGAACGGAAATCGGTTGGACATGGTTCTCCCAAGGGCGTGTCGGGATGGCTGATCGCCGGAAGCTTGAGGAAAATCAAGGTGAAGCGGCCTTGCACCGGAAAGCGGGGTCAGGATATGTCCCGCCCCGCTCGTGAAGATTCATGACCAGAACGGGGATGCCGACATGTCCGTGAAATCCATTGCCGCTTTCCTCAAGGCGATCGGGCTTTGCATGGCCCTTGGCATGGCCGCGCCGTCGGCCCCGGCCCAGGACACCAAGCAAGACTTTCCCAACAACCCGGGACCCACCGACCTGTCGGGCGAGAAATTGAGCGGTGGAGAACCGGCCACCCCGCCATTCGAGGGCCTGCCGTTTTTTCCCGAGGAGGAAAAGCGCGAGAAGGCCATCCATCCCTATCTGTTCGCCGACCTGCTTCTGCTCAAGGCCAGGAGGCAGTCGTATGACTATGCCGTATCGTCACTCACCCCGACGGGAACGGGCGTGGTGGGGGACATGCAAAACCTCGACTACTCGTTCCGCGCCGGTTTTCGCGCGGGCGCGGGAATCGAGTTGGCCGACCGCTGGCAGGTGGAAGCCAGCTTCTTCAACTACCACAGCACCAACAGCCGTTTCGCCTCGGCGCCAGCGGGAGGCACACTCTACGCCACCACCACGAACCTGAGCTTCGATGAAATCGGCACGGCGCAGGCCAATGGCAGCGTCAACTTCAGCGTGCTCGACATCGACTTCGGACGCTGGGTTGAACTCGACCCGTCATTCTCATTCCGCTTCACGGGCGGCACCCGGCTGGCGTGGATCGACCAGAATTTCTCGGCGATCTACAACGGGGGGCCGCAGGCCGCCAACAACAGCATGGTGAACATGCCGATTTATTTCAGCGGCGGCGGCGTCACCGCCGGCGCCGAAGGCGTGTGGAACTTCATGGGCAAGATAGGCCTCTATGGCCGGGGCAAGGGCGGCCTCATCGCCGGGCGGTTCAGCAGCCGCCTGAATGAAACGGCCGACAATGGCACCGTGACCGTGGTGAATGTCCACGACAAGTACGAAGGCGTGGTTCCGACCCTCGATTTGGGATTGGGGCTTTGCTACCGGGGCGAGATCGCCACCGTGAGGATCGGCTACGACCTCTTCAACTACTTCGACATGGTTGATTCACTCCAATTCCCGGGCCCCCAACTCGGCAATCCGGTGAGGCGCACCAGCAACATCTCGCTGGAAGGCGTCAGCATGGAAATCGGTTTCCGGTTCTAGGCCGGCCCGCCGGAACGCGCAAGCACCTCTCCGGCGACGGTGTCGGCCAGCAACCGTCCCCGGCGCGTGAGGCGAAGGCATCCATCCGGTGCCACCTCCAGCAATCCCGCGTCGATGACCCGGCCGAGGCCATTCACCATCCGTGAAAGGTCGACTCCAGTCCGGTCGGGGAACTCAAGGGGATCCGCGCCGCGCGTTCGGCGCAGGTTCAGGTACAAGGTCTCCCGGGCCGCCTCAAGCCCCTCGAGTCGCTCACCCGGCCGCGAGAGCGGTTCGCCCGCCAACGCCTTGCGGATGTAATCGGAGAGATCCCGCGTGTTGGTCGCCCTTTCGCCGCCGACATAGCGGGCCGCTCCCATGCCGATGCCGAAGTAGGCATGGTTGGCCCAATAGACGGCGTTGTGCCTGGATTCCGAACCCGGCCGGGAATAATTCGATATCTCGTACTGGTAAAATCCCAGTTCTGGCAGCAGGTCCATGGCGAGCGAATACATGGCGCCCTCGAGGTCGTCCGAGAGGGGCAGGACCTTGCCGGAGCGGGCGAGCCGCTCGAGCGGCGTGCCTTTCTCGTAAGTGAGGCCGTAGGCGCTCACATGTGACGGCCCGAGCGACGCCACCCGGCGGATGTCAGCCTCCCAGCCGGAAAGATCCTGCCCGGGTACCCCGAAGATGAGGTCGGCGGAAACAGCCAGTCCGGCATTCCGGGCCACCTCAACGGCCTCGGCCGAGGCGTCGGCTCGGTGGGGCCTCGTGAGGGCGTCGAGCGAGCCTTGGGAAAACGACTGGATGCCGATGCTCACGCGGTTAAACCCGATGCCGCGCAGCAAGCGGGCCTTTTGTGGCCCGAATGATTCCGGATTCGCCTCTAGGGTGGCCTCGCCGCCCCCGGCAAGTGGAAACCACCGAGCCAGGAGCCCCCCGAGCCTCGCAAGCAGCGGTTCGGGCAAGAGCGACGGGGTGCCCCCGCCGACATACCAAGTGTCCACCGGGAACGGCCCGCCCAAGCGGCCCGCCTCCATCTCCAGCGCGTCAAGGTACGCGGCCATCTCCGATTCCCGGTCCACGGCGATGGCAAAGTCGCAGTAACCGCAGCGGTGCGCGCAGAACGGCACATGAACATAGACGGCCCGGGGAACGATCCAGGGCGGGCCGTTGAAGATTGGCTCGGGAACCATTGAATACCTCGACATGTTTCCTTTCAGGTTGCTGGGCTTTCGGAAAGGGGAAACCGATGAGGCTTGCCGGAAAAAAGGCGCTGGTGACGGGCGCCGCGGGTGGAATCGGCGCCGCGTGCGCCGTCGCGCTGGCCACCGAGGGAGCCGATGTCGCCCTGGTCGACCTGCACTGGGAAAACAGGACGGGCAATCCCGCTCCAGCCATCCGGGCCATGGGCAGGCAAGCGCCCGAGATCGCCTGCGATGTGGCAAGCCAGGAAAAGTCGGAAGAGGCGTTTGCCTCCGCCGTCAAGGCCCTTGGTGCCGTTGACATCCTCGTGACAAGCGCCGTCTATAGCGACCGCGAATTCTTCCACAAGGCGGACATGGCCGGGTTCAGGAAAACGATTGATGTCTCGATGTGGGGGGCGTTCCACTTCCTTCGGGCAACGGCCAGACACCTGCTGGGGCGCGAGGCCCCCGGGTCGATCGTGCTGGTCAGTTCGCCGCATGCCCATGTCGCGACACCATCATGCATGGCCTATAACATGGCCAAGGCCGCGCTCGACATGATGGGCAAGACCGCCGCGGTCGAATTGATCGGAAAAAGGATCCGGGTCAACATGATCTATCCGGGCTGGACCGACACGCCCGGCGAAAGGAAGTTCTTCAGCGAACAGACGCTCATGACGGCGGGCGCCGCCCTTCCCATGGGCCGCCTGATGCGGCCGGAGGAAGTCGCCCGGGGCGTGGTGTTCCTGTGTGATCCGGCGTCCGAGTCGATCACGGGGAGCATCATGTCGATCGACGGAGGCACCCAGTTACCTTGGTGGTCGAAGCGGGGCACGGGGGAATTCTGATTCAGCGGCCCGCCGACTTGGCTTCCTCGGCGGCCCACCTCTTGTTGAGGTCGATGTTCCCGCGAAGGTCCTCAAGGGCCGTCTTGCCCCCTCCGGACAGGTACTCCTTCATGTCGGAATCGTACATCTCCACAGGTTCGGGCTGACGGCCCTTGTCCCCCGTGCGCCGCTCCCATTCGGCCAGGCGCGAACGCATGGCCTTGAGCGTTTCCTGGTGCGCGGGATCGGCCGCCAGGTTGTTGGTCTCATGGGGGTCACCGCCAAGGTCGTACAGTTCCTCCGCTGGACGCCGGGGGGCGAACAGGAGTTTCTCGGCCAGGGAATCCAGCGTGCCCGCCGCGTGGAGTTCCCTCAGCCTTTTCACGATGGCCTTCTCATCCTTGTAGCGGCATGGCTGAAGGTGGGGTCGGTTGGGCAGGTAGTTGCGAATGTACTTGAAGCGATCGGTGCGGACGGCGCGGATGTGCTCCATCGTCTCGTCGCAACGGTCACGCGCCGCGAACACCGCGTCCCGCTTGCGGTAATCTTTGGAAAGCAGGTCGCGCCCCTGCATCCATGCCGGCGGCCTCACCCCGGCGAGGGACAGGGAGGTGGCGGCAAGGTCGATATGCTCCACCAGGTCGGACCGGACCTCTCCCTTGGGAATGCCCGGCCCCGCCGCGACCAAGGGAACATGAATCCCCTCGTCGTAGAGGAACTGCTTGCCCCGCGCGTGACTGATGCCATGGTCCGTCATGAAGAACACAACGGTGTTGTCGAGCAGGCCTTCCTTTTCAAGCCGTGACATCCACTGGCCGACCTCGCGATCGGTCTGGCGGACGCAATCGAGGTAATCGGCCCAATCCTGCAGGATGACCGGATCACGAGGATAATAAGGCGGAAGGACAACCTTGGCGGGATCCGTGGGGGAACCCAGTTCCCGTCTCACCCGCTCCTGCCATGCCTTGCTGGGGCCCTGCCCGCGGTATTTGCCGCCATGCAATTGAACCTGCATGAAAAACGGTTGGCCCCGCTTGCGGCCCGACCAGTCATTGCCGTCGTACATCTCCTTGGGCCATTCGAAGTTGTAGTCGGTCTTGCCAAGCCGCTTGGCGGTGGCGCCGAACCCGCCGATGGCGGTGTGGTAGCCGGCCTTTCGGAACAGCGCGGGAACAGGGACCACATCACCGGGAAGGTTAATCTTGAGGTCGCCCCGACCACTGCGGTGATTGTGGGCGCCGATGGTGGTCTGGTAGCAACCCGTGATGAGCGCCGACCGGCAGGGCGAGCAAACGGGTGCGGTGACAAACGCCTTGGCGAAGCGGGTGCCCCGGGCCGCAAGCGCGTCGACATGCGGCGTGACAACCAGCTTTTCACCGTAACAGGAAAAGTTCGCCGACATGTCATCGACGATGAACCAGACGATGTTCGGCCGTGGCGGCGATTCCGCGTTCGGCGCGCACAAGGCGAACATGGACAACAGCAGCGGACTCATGGACGGACCCCCTGGCGACTGCCGGGCGCGATGGAAGGCGGAAACATGGCATGCAGGGTGGCGCGGGCAGCGCCGACTTCGGCCGCCAAGGCGGGATCAGCGGCCCTGTTCCTGGCGGGATCCGGCAGGTCCGCGGCGGGATAATACTCCACGCCGCGCAAGGTTCCGGTTTTCCAGTCACGCCATTCGGTGTAACGGCCGGCATCCATCCGGGCGCTGTAGCCCATCGCCTCGGGAACACCGGAAGTCGTGCGGTCGAAATAGGCCGGGCGAGGATGTTGGGTGAACGCGGCGCGCTTGCCCGCACCGGCGCCCTTGAGAACCGAAGCCGACCTGTCCACCCCTTCCATGCCGGGGGGCGGCTTCACTCCGCAGAGAGCGGTGATGGTTGGAAACAGGTCCACCAACTCCGCGATATCGGCAAGTTCGGTTCCCGGACGGGTCATGCCCGGAGCGGAAACAATGAGGGGCACCCTGGCGTCGCGTTCGAAGCAGGATGTCTTGGCCCAAAGCCCTAGTTCGCCGGTGTGGTAACCATGGTCGGCAAGGAACACCACGATGGTGTTGTCGCGCATCCCGGCCTTCTCGAGCGCCGCGAGGACCTTGCCCACCTGGGCATCCATGTAACTGATGTTGGCCAAGTACCCATGCCGCATCTCAGCCACCTGGGCAGGGGTGGGGTCAACCCTGCCGGGAGGGGCCCCCAGGATCTCCCGGCCGTCGTGGAACGCGATTTCAGGGGTATCTTTGGGCCTTTCGGACCGGGGTGGCGAAACCGCCCCGCGGTCGTAAAGGTCCCAATACTTGCGCGGGGCATTGAATGGCGCGTGGGGCTTCCAGAAACCAACGGCGAGGAACAATGGCCTTTCGCGTTTCTCTCCAAGGGCCTTGACCGCCTCCGCCGCGACCCGTCCGTCATAGTACGCCTCGTCGGGAAGGTCACGGCACTCGCATACCGGAACCTTGCCGTACATTCGCCCGATGCCCTTGGCAAAGTTGGGCGGCAATGGAAGATCCGCCATTGGGGCATCATCCCCATGATTGGCGTAATGAAGGAACTCCGGCGCGCTCCACGAGCGCCTGTCGCCCTTTTCCCTCGTGTGCCAGTTGTGGAAGATCTTGCCGACGCATCGGGCCTCGTAGCCGTTGGCCATGAAATGCTGGGGCAAGGTGACCACATCGGGGGTTAATTCCCTGAAATGGATGCCGTTGGACCACAGCCTCAGCGAATCGGGGCGCCTTCCGGTGAGGAATGACGAACGGGAAGGGTTGCACACGGCCTGTTGGCAATAGGCGCGACTGAAGCGGGCGCCACGCGCGGACAGCGAGTCGATGTGCGGCGTGATGGCGCGTGAACCGTAGCAACCAAGGTCGGTCCGCAGGTCATCCGCAACCATCAGGAGCACATTCGGCTGGCTTGCGGACACCCCGGGGGGCCCGGCCGCAACCAGACACAAGACCAGAAAAGCTCCGCCCGACATAATCAACGAACCCTCTCCAGATCGGCAAACGGCGGACGGTCGAAGCGGCAATCCTTTTCCGTGACCCGGGGATCGCCGGCCCGCGTGAGGATTCCCATCAAACGGCCCCCCTGCTCCTTGAGCGCCTCGGAGTAGGCGGGATCTCCCGCCACATTCACCACCTGGTCGGGATCTTTTGACAGGTCGTACAGTTCCTCAGCCGGCCTTTTGCCGAACGCCTTGTCATAGTGCCATTTCCACCGGGGGTCGGCGCGATGGGCCACCAACCACGCCTTGGTGGGACCGGCGTCCATGTCCGCGTATGTGGCGAAGGTGTTGTTTTCCAAGGCCTGGGCGCCGGGCGCCATGTCATCCGTGATGCCCTTGGGGTCGCCCAGCGGATAACGGTCGGGCGCGAAGTTGCGGATGTAAAGATACTTTTCCGTCCTGAGAGCCCTTTGGGGATAAGTGGCGTTACCGACCCGCGCCGCGTCCACATGGCGTTCCCTGCCGGTGACCACGAAATCGCGCGCGGGATCGACCTGGCCGGACTTCGAGGAAGACAACACGGGCCACAGGGACTTGCCATTCATTCCGGCGGGCAATGTCGCGCCGCCAGCCTCGAGGAAAGTCGGCGCCAGATCCATCAGGTTGGCGAAGTCATCAATGACGCGGCCACCGGGAATGCCAGGGCCGGCGGCAACCAGCGCCACGCCGGTGCCGAAGTCGTAAAGGTTGCACTTGCCCGATGGAAACCCGGGGGCGCCATGGTCGCCGCTGATCACCACGATGGTCTTGTCGAGGATGCCGGCCGCCTTGAGCGCCTCGACCAGCACCCCCACCTGGGCGTCAAAGGCCTGGGCCTCCCCGAGATAATCGGCGAAGTCCTCCCTCACCTCGGGGACATCGGGAAGGAACTTGGGCAACTTGCCCTTGAGGGACTCGGGATCGATGCCCCAGTGGGCCTTTCCTGATCCCTTCACCCACGCGCGATGGACATTCGTCGGCCCGTGCCAGAAGAAAAAAGGCTTGGAGGCGTCGCGATCCTTGAGGAATGTCGTGAAGTTTCCGCGGGCCTGCCCCAGCAGCGTCTCCCGGGCCTCCGCGACAGTCTTGCCCGCCTTGAGCATGGCCACGGTCTGTTCGGAGAAGTTGCTGAAACCCATTCCCGACTTCTGGTAGGCGAATTGCTGCCTGCCAATGGGGGCGTCGGCCGGTGAACCGGGACTCCACACCTTTCCGGTTTTTCCGAGCTGGTAACCGGATTCCTTGAGGAACAGCGGAAAAGCCGGGATGGTTTCATCCCACACGGCGGGCCGGAGGATGGCGCCCCTGTTCGTGTTGAAGAAATACCGGCCGCTCAACAGGGCGCTGCGGCAGGGGGTGCATGAGGGAGAATTCACGAACGCGTTGCGGAAGCGAACGCCCCGCGCGGCCACCGCGTCGATGTTGGGTGTCTTGATGACGCCGTTGGCCGAAGGCTTGCCGTCGAGTTCGGCATATGATGAGGCATACCTTCCATAGTCGTCGGCGAACAGGAACAGGATGTTCGGCCTTTCGGCGGCCCTGGATATTCCGGGCGCAACCATGGCGCAGGCCAGCGCCAGCAGGATCAAATATCGCATCAATCAACTCCCAGTTAACGCGGCGCGGCCACTTCGGCGGGCCTCAGGCCATCACCCTTGGCTCCCGTCAGGGAATCGCCAAGGTCTTTCCGGAACCGGTCCGCGAGTCGCAGCAGGTCGGCCACCACGACGGGATTTTCCCCCGCGCGGTTGGTCGCCTCACCCGGATCGGCTTCCAGATCGTAAAGCGAAAGGGGCGATTGTTCCACCTTGTAGCCGTGCCTGCTGGCAATGCCGCGGATTCCCGATTCCTCGATGGCATCGGGACGCATGGCGGCGAAATTGGCCGGTTTGCCGTCCTTGCCGGGCGGGCCATTGACGGCCAAATAAGGGTGGGGCAGGTGCAGCTTCCAGTTTCCCTTGCGAACGGCTTGCAACTCCATGCCCGAATACAAGGCGAAGTCACCGCGGCCCACGGAACCCTTGACACCCAGCATCAACCCCGACAGGTCGATTCCGTCAATCGGCAATTTCGGCCGTGCCGCCCCGGCAAGAGCCGCTAGGCTCGGCAACAAATCGAGACCCGTCACCAACTCACCGCTCACCCGCGCCTGGGGAACCCGGCCCGGCCAGCGGACGATGAGCGGCACGCGCACCCCGCCCTCGAAGGCCGTGAGCTTGCCCTCGCGAAACGGGCCCGCGCTGCCGGCATGGTTGCCATAACTCAGGAACGGGCCGTTGTCCGACAGGAACAGGACGATGGTGTTGTCTTCCAAGCCCGCTTCCCGAAGGGTTCGCAGCACCTCTCCAATCGAGGAGTCCAGTTCCTCAACGACATCCGCGTACAGTCCGCGGCCCGAGCGCCCCGCGAACCTGGCTGAAGCGAAAATCGGAACATGGGGCATCACATGGGGCAAATAGAGGAAAAACGGCTTCGCCTTGTTGTCCCTGATGAATCCGGTGGCGAGGTCGGTCAGTCGCCGGGTGAACAGCGACTGGTCCGGATCGCGTTCGCGAACCACGCCATTGACGATGAACGGCAAGGGGGGAATGCCACGGACGGTGGGATGGAGCGGGCCGTTGTCGTTGGAGTAGGGGATGCCGGCCCAGGTATCGAAACCGTTGTAATTGGGTGAAAATTCGACACGGGTTCCCAGGTGCCATTTGCCGAAATGAGCGGTGGCGTAGCCTCGGGCCCGGAGCAATTCGGGCAGGAGTTCCTCCCGGGGATGAATGCCTTCGCGGCTGGTGTGGTTAAGGGCGCCGGCCATGCCGATGCGGTTGGGATAGCAGCCTGAAAGCAAGGCAGCGCGCGAGGCGGTGCAGACGGCCTGGGCCACGCAGAAATTGCTGAACCGGGTTCCCGTGTTGGCGAGGCCATCAATGTTTGGCGTCCGGATCGCCTTGGCCCCCTGGCAGGAGAGGTCGCCGTAACCGAGATCATCGGCGACAATCATCACGATGTTGGGAGGCGGGGAAGCCTGGGGGGACTCCCCATGAGCCGCGTTCAGGAGGCAGCAAAGCAAAAAATGGCAAGTCATTGGAAAAAGCCCGGTTGAACGAGGTCGAAGGAAGCAAGCCAACACATTATCAGGAATAGGGCCAACCCAGCCAAAGCCGAGTGCGTGTGATGGCCATCATCCCTTGAATTCAATGGATGGATGGCTATGATTACACAATGTCGTGTAATAATGAAATGAGAGCAGGATGAAGGATAAGCGCCAATCGGAGTTAACTTGCTGCGAGGTCTCCAACCTCGCCGAACGCGACTTGCTCGGCCTCATCGAGGCGGGAGGACTTGCGACTGTTTTCAAGGTGCTGGCCAACGATACAAGGCTCAGGCTGCTGCATGCCCTGGTCTTGTCGAGCGAGATGCGAGTGACGGACCTGGCCAAGGCCGTGGGCCTGAAGCCTCAGGCCGTTTCAAACCAGTTGCAGCGCTTGTCGGACCTCGGGATCGTCTCCTCAAGAAGGGTTGGCAAGAACATCCTTTACAGCTTGGTGGACCTCTGCGTTCGCTCGCTTTTGGAGCAGGCCATGTGCCTCATGAGCGAAGTGGGCATACGGAGAACCCAAGGTTGCCGATGATACCCTCCCTGGCCCAACGCCTTGCCGCCGAATTCATCGGCACCTTCATCCTGATATTCGCGGGAACGGGGGCGATCGTGGTCAACCATGAAAGCCATGGCGCCATCACCCACGCGGGCATCGCCCTGACCTTCGGCCTCGTCGTGACGGCGCTGATCCACACATTCGGCGATGTTTCGGGGGCGCATCTCAATCCGGCCGTCACATGCGGCCTGGTTGCGGCCCGGCGGTTTTCAACGCGGGACGCGGCGCCCTACATCGCGGCCCAGTGCGGGGGGCCCTGCTTGCCAGCGCCACGCTAAGGCTCATGTTTCCAACGGATCCGACGCTCGACGCCACGCTTCCCTCGGGAAGCGAAATGAGGTCGTTCGCGCTGGAAACAATCCTCACCGCCATCCTGATGCTCGCCGTGCTGAGGACAACCGTCGGTGAACCGGCCAAGGTGGCGCTGGCCGGCGTCGCCATCGGCTCGGTGATCGCGCTCGAGGCGATGTTCGCCGGCCCGGTCTGCGGGGCCTCGATGAACCCCGCGCGTTCGCTGGCGCCGGCCCTTGTTTCGGGACGGACGGAATCGCTGTGGATCTACGTCGCCGCGCCAATGCTGGGGGCGTTCCTCGGCGTGGCCGCCGACCGGCTCATGTATCGCCGGGAGCGGGAACCGTCTCCTTGAAGGGATGTTCGAATCATGAAACGGATTCTTTTTGTATGCGTTGAGAATTCCAACCGCAGCCAGATGGCTGAGGCGTTCGCCCGCATCCATGGCGCCGGAAAGGTCGAGGCCCACAGTTCGGGTTCGCGACCTTCGGGGCGGGTGAATCCCAAGGCGATCGAGGCGATGCGGGAACTGGGGTACGACCTCTCCACGCACGCATCCAAGGGCCTGGATTCTTTCAACGGCACCAGGGTGGATGTCGCCATCACGATGGGATGCGGGGACGAATGCCCCCTCGTGCTGGCTGACAGGCGAATCGACTGGAAAATCCCCGATCCCCGCGACATGACTCCCGAACAGTTCCGCGGCGTGCGCGACCTGATTGAAACCAAGGTCAGGGAACTGGTCGCGGAATTGGCCGCCTCTTGAGCCCGGAGACCGGCTAACGCCTTTCACCGCCATCAGCGAGGCCGCGCATCGCGGCGGCCATGGCCCGGCCGAGGCGCAGTTGGCCTTCCGTGTTGTAGTGGACCTTGTCCGGCAACAGGAGAAACCCGTCGGTTGACACCATACGCGCCCCGGCTATGGCTTCCGGCCAGCCCGAGGCGCCATCGGCCATGGCCATCTGTTCCCTCGTTTCCTTGCGGTGGGTGAAACGAGCCAGGCCGGGTTCATGGGGAAGCACCTGCCCGTAGACCATGGGGATTGAGGTTCCGAGATCCTGCTCGAGGCGCGACTTGAGCAGCTTGAGGCTCGACGCGTAGGTGGCCGCCGGTTCCTTGTGCTTGGCATCCTGCTCCCCCTGCATCCACAGGAACCCCCGGACCAGCGGCTTTTTACCGGATCCGGCAAGCCTTCCGATCCCGCCGCGGAAGCGCGCCAGCATCGCCTTGTACAAGGTGCCGGCATTCGGGTCGCCATCCTTGGCGCCGGGATAAAAGTTGCGCCGGTTCGGACCATGCCCCGGCCCGACCCACTCCCCCCCATTAATTCCATGATGAAGCGGCATGCCACTGGCATGGTACTTGATCAGGTAAGCGGGCCTTTCGGCCGTCGCCATGGACAGGGCGAACCCGGCCTCGGGGCCGAACCGTTCGGCATTGTTCGATGTCCGCGTCTTGCCGAGAACAAGGGGCTCGAACTCCATCCCATTCCAGAAAAAGGCGTTCGGTACCGCCTTGGGAATCGCCGCGGGCAGCTCAGCCACAAGCGCGGAACCCTGCATGTTGGATTGCCCGGCCAGAAGCCAGACATCAGTTTGGCCGGGGCCGGCCCAGGCCAGGAAACAACACACGATTACGGTCATGGAGCCCTCCTCCGGGTCCGCGTCACTTGTCCTTCAGGAATTTCCACGACTCCCTCGCGCCATCGGCGCCCCGCAACTCGATGGATTCGGTGAGGGCGCCATCGGCACCTGGCGGTGGAATAATCCTGATATGAAGTATCTTGTTTTTATCGGGCAATTCGACCTTGACCTCGCGCCATTCGGCTCCCGCCGGCCAGTCAAACGCCGCAACCTGGCCCGGTCCGAAGCTTTCTTCCCGCGTCCTCCAGGTGATGGATGCCTTTCCACCTGTCATCGCCTTGATCCTGAGGGTGGCGACGACGGGGCCGGGCAGGTCCAATCCGGCGCGCGCGATAAACACCTTGTTGTTGCCGCCCGCCTTGGGATCCCTGGTCACCGCAAGGCCTTCGGGGCCGACGGACAGGGTGCCATTGCGGCACAGCCAACCCCGGGCGGGGTCAACGGCGGATGATGCCCTGGACTTGAGGATGCCATGCTCGCCGAACAGGCTTTCGTGATGGCGGTCCAGCGAGTTTGGCAGGCCCGGCGGGTTGAGGTCCTTGCTCCATGCCTTCAACTTTCCCTCCAGCCTCCTTACGATTTCAGGATGTTTGGCGGACAAGTCGCGTGAATGATGTTCGCCTTGCGGGGTTGAGACATCAAAAAGCATCCGGTCACGATCCCCCAACGCGACCAGCTTGTAAGGCATCTCCAGCACCGCCGCCTGGGAACCCCATCGCCAGAAAAGAGTTTCATGCGGGGCCGCGGACTTCTCGCCCCGCAGGTGAGGCAGCAGGTTCACGCCATCCAGCGAGGAATCATCCGGCAGACCCGCCGCGGCGGTGCTGGTGGCGGCGATATCGAGGCTGGAGACGGGATGATCAAAAACCTTTCCGCCGGGCACAACGCCGGGCCACGCGGCAAGAAACGGCACGCGGATCCCACCCTCGCTGAGCATTCCCTTCTGCCCGGCCAGCGGGTTGTTGAGGGATCCGTTCCAGGCGTTCCCCAGAGGGGCGCCATTGTCGCCGACAAAGAAAATCAGGGTGTCGTTTTCCTGCCCGGTCTCCTTGAGTTGCCGGCGTATCCTGCCAAGGCCCTCATCCATCGCCGCGATCATCGCCAGCGCCTGACGGCGTTGCAAAGGCAAATGCCCGGGAGTGCGGGAAAACCAAGGCTCGGGCGATTCAAGCGGCACATGTGGCGCGTACCAGGCGAGATAAAGGAACCAAGGTTGCGCCGGGTTGGCCCGGCGCCTTTTGATGAACGACTGGGCCGCCTCTGTTTGAACCACCACGCGGAAGCGGTTGTCGGCAACCATCCGCGGGGCATCGGCAAACGGGGTTCCGGCCAGGCCATGGGAGGCATGGTATTGCCTCAACTCGCCTCGCCAGTATTCGTCGAAGCCCTGCGCGTGCGGCATGTGCGCGGGCATGAGACGATGAGCCTTGCTCCCTTCCTTGCCGGGGCTCATGTCGAGGTGCCACTTGCCGCACATGCCGGTGGCGTAACCCGCGGCCTTGAGCCTTTCGGCGATGGTTTTCTCCGCCAGGGGCAAGGGCCCCTTGTTGTTGTCCTCGACCCCGAACCGTTGCTGGTACCGCCCGGTCAGGACACCGGCGCGTGACGGAACGCACTGGGGAGCCGTCACATATCCGCGGGTGAAGCGGGTTCCATCAAGGGCCAACCGGTCTAAATTTGGAGTCTTGATATCCTTGTCAGATCCGTTGATGCCGAGGTCGGCCCATCCGTGGTCATCCGAATAAATGAGGATGATGTTCGGCTTGCGACCCTGGGCGCCCGGGGCTTGCGGTACCAGGATGATGCCCGTCAAGGCCAAGGCGGCCAACAAGGTTCCCATCGATTCCGCCTCCAAGCGACCTACTCTGGATTCGCCATCAGGAATCCCTCGATTTCCCCGATGTCGTCAGGCGTCAATGAAAGGTTTCCGGCGGGCAGCAACTCCCTGAACTGGCCCGGCTTGCGCGCGCCCACGATGGCGGCGGTGACGGCGGGAAGCCGCAGCGTCCACGCGATCGCAACCTGCCCCGGCGTGGCGCCATGGCGGGCCCCGATGGCCTTGAGCCGTTCGACCAGCCTCAGGTTCCGGCTGAACAGCGGCTCCTGGAAATGGCGGTTCTTCTCCTTGCGCCAGTCGTCGGGCGGCAACGCCGCGAGCCTTTCAGGCGTCCAGGCACCTGTGAGAAGACCCGACTGCATCGGCGAATAGACGATCGTGCCGATGTTGTGGGAATGGCAATAAGGAAGGATGGATGGCTCAATGTCCCGCCTGATCATCGAGTAGGGCGGCTGAAGCGACGCCACGGGAGCGATCTTGCCAATGCGCTCGAGTTGCGCCGCGTCAAAGTTCGACACCCCGATCCACCTGACCTTGCCTTGCTCCTTCAGCCTGGCCATGGCGGCCCAGCCTTCCTCGATGTCCTCCGGCGGCTCGGGCCAATGGATCTGGTAGAGGTCGATCACATCAACCCTGAGCCTTTTCAGGCTGGCCTCGCATTCCCCGCGGATGCTGTCGGCCTTGAGGCACTTGCCGATTTCACGCTTTTCATTCCAGACCCTGGCGCACTTCGTGAACACCAGCGGCCTGTTGGCGCGCCGATCCAATGCCTTGGCGACCACTTCCTCGGAATGCCCAAGGCCGTAAACGGCAGCCGTGTCGATCCAGTTCACCCCCAGGTCGAGCGCCTCATGGATCGACGCGATGCTGTCGCGGTCGTCCTGGCTTCCCCACGCGAACGCCCAACCGCCACCCCCGATCGCCCAGGCGCCGAAGCCCAAAACCGTAATGTCGAGGTCGGTGTGTCCCAGTCGTCGCTTGAGCATGATTCGGATACCTGGGAACATGGTGTTGAAAAGTCATGATACGAGCATGGCCGCGAGATGCATCCCGGCGAGAGTGGCGGCAAGCCTCATCCATGTTCATTCACGATGATTCAGGCCATGTCGCCCCGGTTGCCGGTCGCCTTTGCCGACAGGCAATCCTCCGCGACCCTTTCCGCGAACGGACGGGCCTTTACCTTGAATGGTACATGACACCCTGGCGGACATTAATTCATGGCCATTTATGGAACAGCGCTTCTGGCCGCATGCCTGCTGGCGGGCGTTTCCGCCGGCATGCTGCTGGGTCGGGCCATGGGAATTGATGCCGACATCGGGGGCGTCGGCATCGCCATGATCCTGCTGGTGTTGGGCACCGAAAAGCTCAGGGCCATTGGCAAGCTCGGTCGCGGGAGCAGCGAGGGCATCACCTACTGGTCGGCGATGTACATCCCCATCGTGGTGGCGATGGCCGCGGGGCAAAATGTGATGGGGGCGTTGGCCGGCGGGGCGGTCGCGATCGTGGCGGGCGCCGGCAGCGTGGCGGCCTGCTTCCTCCTGGTGGGCATCCTTTCACGGTCGGCGAAACAAGCTGGCGAATCCGGGGCATCCGAATGATTCCCGAAACTGTCCATGAGGTGCTGGCCAGTTATCCGATCCTCACGGCTTTCGCCTTGGTGGGCGGTCTCACATGGCTCGGATACGCCATGGCCGACAAGCTATTCCGGGGAAGAATCCACGGCTCGGCCATTGCCATCGTTGCCGGGCTTGCGCTGGCGGCGGTCGGGGGAATCGCCACGGGGGGAAAGCAAGGAATCGCCGACATCCCGGCGTTTTCCGGCATCGCCCTGTTGGGTGGCGCCATGCTCCGTGACCTGGCGATTGTTTCAACGGCCTTCGGCGTACGACTTCAAGAGCTGCGGGGTGGAGGAGTGATGGGAGCCATTTCCCTTGTGCTTGGGTTGTCGGCCTCCTTTGGCGTTGGCGCCGCCGTCGCCTGGGCAAGCGGCTACCGTGACGCGGTTTCCATGACAACCATGGGGGCTGGCGCCGCGACCTACATCGTCGGCCCGGTCACCGGTTCGGCTATCGGCGCGGGCCATGAACTGATCGCCCTCTCGGTCGCCGCCGGGTTGGTCAAGGCGATCCTGGTGATGATCCTGACTCCCGCGGTGGCGCCGGCCATCGGCCTCGATAATCCCCGCAGCGCCATGATTTTCGGCGGCCTCATGGGTACCAACAGCGGCGTATTGGCGGGCCTCGCCGCCACGGATCCGAGGCTCGTTCCCTATGGCGCGATGACGGCAACCTTCTACACGGGCCTTGGATGCCTGCTGGGGCCTTCCCTCTTCTTCTTCGTGATCCGGAGCCTGGCCGGCTAAGCGAGCCATGGAGTGAATCCGCCATGACCGAACTTCCCATCATCAGCAGGGCCATGGCGCATGGAAACGCCGTGGCGATCTCGACGGGCCATGGTCAGTTCACCTACCGAGAATTGGTGGGCAAGTCCGCGGCGGTCGCGGGAACCTTGCTGGCATCATCTCCAAGTCAACTCGGAATCGTGACGGCCCTGCTCGCCCCGCCGGGAGCCGATTATGTCGCCGGGCAATGGGGCGTTTGGCGGGCCGGGGGGATCTTCCTGCCCTTGTGCCTTTCCGCGACTCCGCCCGAATGGGAGTACGCCCTTGCCGATTCGGGAGCCCGGACGGTGCTGGCTCACGCCGACCTGGCCCCGGGCATCGCGCCCGTTTGCCAAAAGCTGGGCGTGAAGCTTGTGATCATGAATGAGTCCCCGGCGAGTTCGCCTCCCAGCTTGCCGGCGATCGACACGGGCAGGCCGGCGATGATGCTCTACACCAGCGGCACCACGAACAAGCCCAAGGGCGTTGTCACGACGCATGACAACATCCGGGCCCAGGTGGAAAGCCTGGTCGAAGCCTGGGAGTGGTCGCCAGCCGACCGCATACCCCTGTTCCTGCCCCTTCACCATATTCACGGGATCATCAATATCCTTTGCTGCGCGCTTTGGACGGGAGCCTCGGTCGAGGTGTTCGGCAAATTCGACGCGAACGCCGTTCTCAACCGCGTGGCCGAGGGCGCCTACACGCTGTTCATGGCCGTGCCGACCATTTATGTGAGGTTGCTGGAAACATTGGAGGCTCCCCAGGCGAAGGACCGCGAGGCGAGGATCGCCGGTTTCAGGAACATGCGCCTGATGGTCTCGGGTTCGGCGGCGCTTCCAGCCACGGTGTTTGAACAGTGGCGGTCGATGACCGGTCAGGCGCTGCTGGAACGCTACGGCATGACCGAGATCGGCATGGCGATCTCCAATCCTTTTCGCGGAGAAAGGCGCCCCGGGGCCGTCGGGGTTCCACTGCCCGGGGTGGAAGCGCGCCTGGTGGCCGAGGATGGATCCGTGATCGGCTCCGAACATTCGTTGGGGGAAATCCAGGTGCGCGGACCAGGGGTCTTCGCGTCGTATTGGAACCGGGCCGAAGCCACGGCGGAGTCGTTCGACAATGGCTGGTTCAAGACCGGAGACATGGCGGTGCTGGAACAGGGTTATTACCGCATCCTTGGCAGGCAATCCGTCGACATCATCAAAAGTGGAGGCTACAAGCTCTCGGCCCTTGAAATCGAATCGGTGCTGCTTGAGCACCCGGCCATCAAGGAGTGCGCGGTGGTGGGTCTGCCTGACCCGACATGGGGCGAGGCTGTCGGTGCCGCCATCGTTTGCGATCCGCGTGACGCGCTGGAGATCAATCAGCTTCGTGATTGGTGCCGGACCAGGATGTCGGTGTACAAGATTCCCAAGTGCCTCGTCCTGACTGAGCAACTGCCGCGAAACGCCATGGGAAAGGTCGCGAAACCCAAGGTGGCTGATCTGTTTACAAATCATGGTTCTCAAAAGATTTCCGATGACAATAAAGCCATACTATACAATTAACTTCGGAATCATTGATTGCTTGGTTCATTCAACGAAACGTATGGGAATACCGGCATGTCAATGACACGAACCACATCTCTTGGAACCGTCAATCACATGGACCAAATCCATGAAATCACCCTAACGGACTGTCCAAGAAATCGGGAAATCGGATTCACGCTCATTGAACTACTCGTGGTGATTGCCATCATTGGCATCCTGATCAGCCTGCTTGTGCCTGCGGTTCAAAAGGTTCGCGAAGCCGCTGCGCGGCTTCAGTCGGTGAACAACCTCAAGCAGATTGGTATCGCGATGCAATCCCACCACGACACCCACTTTCAATTTCCCGCAGGTTATCTTTCAGGCGCCGCGGGCCAGACACCTCCACCGGTAGATGCCGCGCCAGGCTGGGCATGGTCGTCTCTGCTCTTGCCATACCTCGAACAGGATTCTCTGTTCAAGCAAATCCGTTTCGATCTCCCTTGTTGGCATTCGGCAAATCAGACGGCCGTGGCGACGGCCATCAAGGTGTTTCAAAATCCGGGAGCGCCCAATCAGGAACCCACGATGGTGGTGAGCCATTCGAACGCGTCGCTCCGTGTTCGTTTCGGTATTTCGCACTATGTGGCCAATAATGGCCAAGATGAATCATGGGCCTACGACAGTTCCGACTTGTCGTTCATCAGGGGTGCCGGGCCATTTTTCCGAAACTCAAAAACGACCATTTCCATGGTCACGGACGGTTTAAGCAGCACGGTCTTCGTTGGCGAGCACACGACAATTAGCGATAAGACTTGGGTGGGAGTGGTACCGGGCGCCGTTGTTCCACCCAAGGACCCGGCGAGGTTTCCCCTGACAGCAACTGATCGTGCGGCCACGCTGGTTCTGGTGCACAGCGGCCCGGCGGCCGCTGAACCTGGTATCATCCATCCGCCAAGTTTCCCCACCTGCCATGTTTGCCAGATGTATGCCCCTTGGTCCGGTGGGGCCATGGTGCTGTTCGGGGACGGCCACTCCCAATTCATCCCGACCACTATTAACCATAATACTTGGGCGGCTTTGTCAAGCATGAACCTTGGGGATGTTCCCGGTGAATTCTGAAGCCGATGGCGCGCCCAACAGCCGCTTAACGATTCTCGCCACCTCCGCCGCGGCCCTCGCCATCGTGGCTGCGATTGTCTGGTGGCCCGGTTGCAGGCAATATCCGCCGCTGAAAAGCGAAGAATCCCTGCGTGTCTTGGAACTCTTGAACTCGGCTTGCAACACCAGAAACGCTTCCCTGCTGGCGGAGGCCGACTCGCGTTTGGCCAAGCTAGATGCCGCGGGAAAACTTGGCTCGGCTGAAAAGGCTGGCTTCGAATCCATCATCAGCCTTGGCAAGGCAGGTGAATGGAAAAGGGCCGAGGCAAAAGCCTTGAGGATGGCATCAGACCAAGTGAACCGCCCACACTGACCTACAGAAACATGAATAATTTGCCTTTGGCATTATTTGGGATCGACTATCCAATCAAGGTTCATTTTGGCCACCTTGATATCGTTGCCCACCTCGCTCAGGCAAACAATCATGCCATCGGCAAGAACCGCCAGGTCGGAGTAGGCGCTGGGCCCCGGAACCAGTGTTTTGGCATCTGTCCATGATTGGCCATCGTCCCGGCTGAGGCGAACCGAAAGATTTATCCGCTTGCCGCGCCCGGCTGGTATTTCCTTGCCTGAGGAATCCCTGGCCACGCTTTCCGGGCAGGTGAACAGCAACCATCCCGGCTTACCGGGAACGGCGGCCAGGCCTGCCATGCAAACCGGCTCAAGAAGTTGCCGGTGGAATTCAGGCTTGGTCCAACCGGCGGCGCCGTCGGCGCTGGTCGTGATAATCTTGCGGTTGGCACCCGACACATTCCGGCTCACCATCAGCACCCGGCCGCCTGAAAGTTCCGCGAGGATCGACTCATTCGGATTGCCCCAGGGGTTGAGATTCGGCACCGAGATTTCACCGGCTTTCCATGTCTTCCCATGATCGTCGCTGAAGAGGGTGCCGCTCGCCGAGGGGGCATGGTCTCCCGTCTTGCCATAGGCCAGCCAGATCGGCACCACCAATCGTCCACTTTTCAACTGGATTCCATGGCCGGGCCCCGTGGCGATCACCTTCCAGTCATACTTGGAGCGGAAAGGCTCGAAAGCCGCCGTGATATCCACCGGCCGGCTCCAACTGAGCCCGTCGTCGGTGCTGCGAATCGAGAAGCAACGGGCGTAATTGACGCAATACAGCATTTCAATGGCACCCGTTTGGCGATCGACGATGGCCACCGGGTTGTTGACGGTCTGCTCGCGCTCACCACCGGTTTTCCTTCTCGGATTACCCTCGATCCTTTCGCCATGATGGGCGACATGGATCGAGGGCCCCCATGTCCTGCCGCCATCGGCTGATCGCCTGAGCCGGACCTCGATCTCTCCCCAATCCGAACTCCCGTTCCTGCGTCCCTCGCAGTAGGCCAGAACCGTGCCCTTGGCTGTGACCACCAGCCCGGGAATGCGGTACCGGCTGATGCCTTCCATGCCCGCGGGGAACACATCGGACCAGGCGCTCGCGGGCAACTGCCCGGAAGGACCAACCACCAGGGCGCAGGCGACCACAAGAATCATGGGCAAGCCACCATTGCAAGCGATTCAATTGAGGAGGGAAAGAGAAGCCTTTACCTGGATTCGACGGTGAGGTCCGGCCGCGATTTCCGCAAGGCCGCCACGCCGGCGGGGGTGACGGCCTTGGTTCCTGAAAGCGTAAGTTTCTTGAGCGACTTGCAGGAAGCCAACGCTTGCAACCCCGCGTCGGTCACGCCGGCGCTCCCAAGGATGAACTCCTCCAGCTTGGGCATGCCCGCGACAAGAGCCAGCGAATCATCCTTCACCATGGGGGCGTGCGAAGCGTCGAGTTTTTTGAGTGTCTGGATTTTGGCGGCGTGAGCCAACCCCTCGGGTGTGGCCTGGTTGTCGAGCAGCGCGAGGTCCTCCAATGGAAGGCCGTTGAGGAAGGCCACGGCGGCACCGGAACTGGCCTTGTCGGAACTGCCGATGCCCATCCGCTTGAGGCCGGTCATCGCCGCCAGGTGCGCCGCCCCCGAGTCGGTGAACCGGGTGTGCGCGAACCAGAAGCGGCCGGAATTGGGAACCGCGGAGATCGCCTTCAGTCCGGCATCGTTGACAGGCGTGAAGTGGAAATTGACGCTCTCAAGTTTCCTGAGTTCCTTCAGGTTCTCAAATCCCGTCCCCGTGCACTTCGTGGATGCCAGCCCCAGGACCCGAAGTTCCACCAAGCCTGAAAGATGTTTCAGGCCCGCGTCATCGACGGGGGAAAGGGTCAGGTTGAGTTCCCGAAGCCCCTTGAGGCCCGCGAGGTGGCGAAGTCCCTCGCCGGTGACGGAGCAGTTGGCAAGGTCGAGTTTCCGGAGGGTTGAGGCGCCAGAAAGCCGCTTGAGCCAATCATCGGTCACGCGCTCATTCCGGCCACCCTTCCCCTTGAGAGGGTTGTTGCCGTTGTAAAGGTCGATCGCCGATGGCGCATCAAATACCTCGGCGCCGGTGTCCCCCGTGGCCAGATAAAGCCACTGGGGACCACCCGGAGCGTAGGACATCCGCCCTCCCGCCTCCTTCACCTCGGCCTCGAGCGCCAGATATTCCCGCCGGGCCTTGGCTGCCTTTTCAATCTCGGGAACCAGCGCCTCAACCTTCTTCCTGAGTTCGGCATCGGCCAACTTACCGGCGATGGCGCGCCTGTCGGCCTTCGGATCGGTGGAAAGCACCTGCCTCAACACGGCGCGGTCGGCGGCGGTGGTGTCGGCAAGGGCCAGGACGCTGTCCAGGTACTTCATGACGGCCGGAGCCAAACCGTCGAAGCCGGCCGCTGAATGGGGCTGGCCCAGCGCCCGGCGCATGGCGTTGTGCATCAGGTACTTCCCCGCGCCATGGGTCATGTGGATCGCGTCGCGGTAGAGTTCCGAGGCGTCGCGGAACGGGGCCCTTCCGGCCGCCGCATCCTCCGCCACCAGCGCCAGGAAATTCTGGGCCAGGGTCTGCCGGATCTCCCTGCCGGGATGCCGGCCCGACAAACCCGCGACGAGCGCCCTCATATAGGCGGGGTTGTGCGCCATGCGCGCCGGAATGTCGCAGACATCGAACTCGGCGCGCATCTGGGCTTGGAACGCCCAACCCGAATGGATGACGAACACGGCTGCCGGCTGCATCGCCATCCAGGCGGAAATGGCGTCGAGATCTTCCTCTAATGTCGATCCGTAGTGAGGCTGCACGGAAACGAACCGGTATTTCCCCTCCGCCAGGGCCCGCGGCCAAAGCGTGGAATCCTTGACGCATGGCTTCTCGGGATGTTTCCTGATGTGCGGCAGGCTGACTCCGCAGTCGACATGCCATCGCGGCTTGCCGGCAAGCCGCGATGGAACCGTGTCCCAGGTCAGGGAATTGCCGATCAGGTAGCAATCGCCGGCGGTCTCCTCAGCCCGAAGGGGGAGGGCCAACGCCAACGACAAACCAAGCGCAATGATCCAACAAGGCTTGCTCATGCCCGACTTCCATCCAACCCGGGAGATTGATTCCGGCACCACATGGCGACGGACTGGACATTGATCATCCATCCAAGGGCATGGCGGGTCAAACATCCCGCAACAGGATTGGATTCACGGGTTTTCCCTGGGCCGGGGCAGGGCCTCGGGCTTGGAGGGCATGGCAGGCGAGGTGGGCGCGGCGGGGACAGGCGTGACGAAGGCGGGGCGGTGCCTTCCGGGAAGTTCGAGCGGTTCACCGGCCAGGGCGTCGCCGCCGCCCAGCGACTGGTATGCCGTGACGATCGCCGAAAGCTGCAGGTTCTTGGTTTCAATCAGGACAAGCCGGGCATCCATGAGGTCGCGCTGGGCGAACAGCACATCGATGTACTCGGCGCGGGCGTTCTGGAACAGTTTCGTGGCGACATCGACGGAAGCCTCAAGGGCCTCCAGTTGCTTCTTCTTGATCTCGATGCTTTGGCTGTAATTCTCCACCATCGAGAGCTTGTTCACCACCTCGGTGTAGGCCCCGAGGATGGTCATCTGGTAATTGTAGATTGCCTGCAGCTGCTTGGCATTGGCGCTCATGTAGTCGGCCTTGATGGCCTTCTTGTTGATCAGGGGGGCCACCATGTTGCCGACCACATTGGCGGCGATGGCCTCGGGGGTGTTGAGCAGGTAGTGCGGGTTGAAGGCGGCGTACCCCGCCCCGGCATTGATGATCAGGGTGGGGTAGAAGCGGGCCTTGGCCACCTTGATGTCGAGGCCGGTGGCCTCCACCTCGCGCGCCGCCGCCCTGATGTCCGGGCGGTTGTCGAGCAATTCGGCGGGCAAGCCCGCCGACACGGCGGTGATGGTGATGTTAAAGAACCCGGAAGGATCCCTGGCCACGGGCTGGGGATAGCGGTTCAGGAGAAAGTTGATCCGGTTTTCAGCCTCGATGATGTCCTGGCGCACGATGAGCTTCTGGCTCTGGTTGCGGTTGACCTCCGCGAGGAACCTTTGGACCGGCAGTTCGCTGTCACGACCGGCCGCCTTCTTGGCCCTTGCGGTTTCGAGACTTTTCTCCTGCAGTTGGATCGTCAGGTCGAGGTTATCGATGCGCTTGTCGAGCGCCATCAGCCTGTAGTAAGTGTCCGCGATTTCCGAAACCAGCCGGGTGACCTGGTAGTTCCGCTTCTCGCGCGCCGCGATGTAATTCTTTATCGCTGAGTCGCGGGCGTTGCGCAATTGCCTCCAGATATCGAGCTGCCAGACAAGCCCCAGGCCCAGTGCCGTGTTCCAGATCGGGTCGGGAATCGGGCGACCGGGAAGTATCTGCAACTCCCTGTCGATCGCGCCATCCCGCGTGTAAAAGCTTGGCTTGTCGAGTCCGCCACCTCCGCCGATGGTCACGAAGGGCAGGTAGGTTCCCTGACGGGCCATGACCTCGTTCTTGGCGACCTGCACCTCCTCGTTGAGCTTGCGCAATTCAAGGTTGTTGGAAAGCGCCGTGCCGATCAGTTCGTTCAGCACGGGATCATGAAAAAATTCCTCATACCCCAATCGTGAGGTGTTTTCAGGCGCCGGGGCCTCGGGACCGACCTCCTGCCTTGCCTTGACGGGAAATTCTCTTGGGATGGATGGATTGTCATCAGGTTGTCTCAGTTGCGGGATTCCACAACCGGCAACGAATAGAACCCAATTGAGTGTTCCCGCCAGTATCAATCTTTTAGCAAGGAAACCCATAAATCGCCTCTCCCGAAACACTCCGGGATTTCAAGCTATCGGGTGGGGCGATGAAATAAGGCGCCATCCCGGCATCTCTTCCATCGACTCATTGGGAGGGATTTTTAATTAAATATCGGTAATTCAGGTGAAACGGCCTTTATTTCCAAAAATAATTGAAATTGGATTCAAGAATGAAGTGAGCCATGTCGAAAAATTAAATTTAGTGATGCGAGACGGTTTCATTCGCCGCGGGCTTGTCATCCGACACCAGTTTCCCTTCCCCGGCCAGCCTCGCGAACAGGTAATAAAGCCCGGGTGTGACAAACACCCCGATAAAGGTTCCGAATAGCATTCCGCCCGCTGACCCGGTGCCGATGGTGCGGTTGCCGATGGCACCGGCGCCGGTGGCGTAGACCATGGGTACCAGACCGGCGATGAAGGCCAGCGATGTCATCATGATGGGGCGGAAACGAAGTTTGCCTCCTTCCACGGCGGCATTGAGATAAGTGAGGCCCTCGCGCTTCCTTTGAACGGCGAACTCCACGATCAGGATGCCGTTCTTGCCCAGCAGGCCCACCAACATCACAAGCCCGATCTGTGCGTAAACATCGTTCGCCAGGCCCATGTATTGGAGCGAGACGAACGCGCCGAATATGCCGATAGGCAACGACAGGAGAACCGCGAGGGGAAGCAGGAAGCTCTCATACTGGGCGACAAGCACCAGGTAAACGAAAGCCACGACGATCAGGAAGATGTAGACAACCTCGTTGCCGGCTTTGGCCTGGTCGAAGGAAAGGCCCTCCCAGCCGAGGCCATAGCCCTGGGGAAGCGTCTGGTCCGCGACCTCCTTGACGGCCTTGAGGGCCTCGCCGCTGCTGAATCCGGCGGCCGGCGAACCCTGGATCGCCGCTGAGGGATAGAGGTTGTAGCGGGTGATCTCGTTGAGGCCCTGCTGCTTGCGCACCTTCATGAAGGCGGTGTAGGGGACCATCTCGCCGCGGTCGTTCTTGACGAACAGGTAGTTGAGGTCGTCGGGGTATCGGCGATACTCGGGGGCGGCCTGGACATACAGCTTGTAAAACTGTCCATAAAGAATGAATCCCTGCTCGTAGGTGCTGCCGATGAGGATGCCCAGGGTGTCCATCGCCTTGCCAATGGACACTCCCTTCTGCATCGCCGCGTCGCTGTCGATCACCAGCTCGTACTGGGGATAGTTCGCGTTGAAGAATGTGAACAGGTCGGAAAGCTCCGGACGCTGGGCGAGGGCCTTCATGAACTTTTCGGTGACATCCCCGAGGCGGCGATAGTCGGTCGAGCTGTTCTTGTCGAGCAAGCGCACCGAGAAACCGCCCGCGGCGCCGAAGCCGGGTACCGCGGGGGGTTCGAAGAATTCGAGCTTCGCGTTGGAGATCTTCCGGCACCGCTCCTCGAGGTCGGCGATGATCTCGCGCGAGGTCCGCTTGCGCTCAGACCACGGCTTGAGGTTGATGAGGCAGGTGCCGGCGTTCGACCCGCGCCCCTCCGTGAGGACCTCATAGCCAGCCAGCGACGAGACCGAACCCACCTCCTCCTTGAGTTCCATCGCGATGGCCTGCAACTCGTGCGACTTGGAATTGGTGTATTCCAGCGTCGAGCCCGGCGGGGTTTGGATAATGCCGTAGATCATCCCCTGGTCCTCCCCGGGAATGAAACCGGTGGGCAGCACCTTGGTGACATCGAAGATGCCATAGGCGAACCCGGCGACCACGAGCGGCGCCAGCAACTTGCGCGGCACGATGGCGAGGAGGATTCGCGCGTAGCCGGCCGTGACCAGGTTGATGAACTTGTCGACCAGCCAAAGCGTGAGGTCCAGCGGCATGATCACGATTCCGATGACATCCAGCCTTTTCCTCCCTTCCGGAACATGCGGCTTGAGGATCATCGCGCACAGCACGGGCGTGAGCGTCAAAGCGACAAGGCCCGAAAGCACGATCGAGGCGGCCATCGTGATGCCGAACTGGCGGTAGAAGGTCCCGACCGGTCCGGGAACGAATGTCACCGGCACGAACACCGAGGTCATGACCAGCGTGATGGCGACGATGGCACCGGAAATCTCATCCATCACCTCGCCCGTGGCCCTGAACGGCGAAAGGTGCTTCTCGTGCATCTTGGCATGCACGGCCTCCACCACAACGATGGCGTCGTCGACCACCACGCCTATCGCCAGCACCATCGCGAACAGCGTGATCAGGTTGATCGAAAGCCCGAACATGCCCATGACGAAGAAAGTGCCGATCAGCGACACGGGAACGGCGATCGTGGGGATGAGGGTGGAACGGATGTCGCCCAAAAACAGGTAAACCACCACCGACACCAGGACGAACGCCTCGACCAGGGTGTGCAGCACCTTCTCGATGGAGGCCTCGAGGAACTTCGAGACATCGTAGGTGACCTCGAACTCCATGCCGGGGGGAAAGGTCTCCCGCTTGATGATCTCGAGCTGGCGCTTGACCTCGTTGATCACCTCGACGGCGTTGGATCCGGGGTTTTGCTTCAGCACGATCGCGGCGGAAGGGTAGCCGTTGATGTCGGAATAGATGTCGAAGAATCGGGCGCCCAGTTCCACATCGGCGACATCCTTGAGGTGGAGAATCTGGCCGTCGGAGTTCGCCTTGATGGCGACATTCTCGTACTCGGCCGCCTTGTTGAACCGCCCCTTGTAGGTGAGCACATATTCGATTGTCTGGGATGTCCGGCCCGTGGCCTGGCCGAGCCGGCCGGGGGAACCGATGATGCTTTGCTCGGCGAGCGCCTTCATCACATCCTCGGTGGACATGTTGTAGGCGCGCAGCCTGTCGGGCTTCAGCCAGACGCGCATGGCGAACTCTCGGCTGCCCAGGATGGTGGCGCTGCCGATGCCACGCACGCGCCTGATCACCTGCAGCACATTCACCTGGGCGAAGTTGTAGAGGAATGTCTGGTCGACGCCCGGTTCCTTGCTGAAGATGTTCACATACATCAGCATGCTGGGCATGACCTGCATCACCACGATGCCCTCGCGCTGGACGAGGGGAGGCAGCAGGTTGCGGACAACCGAAATCCTGTTTTGCACATTGACCACGGCCTTGTCGGGATCCGACCCCGGCTCGAAGTAGATCATGATGGTCGCCTCGCCGGCGCTCGTGGCGCTCGAGGCCATGTAGCGCATGTCCTGCACGCCGTTGATCGCCCGCTCGAGGGGAATCAACACCGAGTCGACCAGCACCCCGGCGCTGGCGCCCGGGTAGGCGATGGAAACCATGACGCTGGGAGGGGCGATCGAGGGAAACTGCGACTGCGGCAGCGTCTTGATGGCGAGCCCGCCCAAAAACAGGATCACGATCGAGACGACGATCGCCAGCGCGGGCCTGTGGAGGATCTTTGAGAACATGGGGCGGGTTCCGTGCGGGGACTGGCGCTTACTCCGCCCTGTTCTTGAGGTGGGCCATCACCTCCTTCGGGTCGCGGAAATCGCTTTCCACCCTGTCGCCGTCGTGAACCTGGAAGATTCCTTCGAGAACGAACTTCTCGGAGGTCAGGGTGCCCGCCTTGATGACGAAAATATCCTCAAGCTCATAAAGGATTGTCACCTCCCGCTGGCGCACCACGCCGTCATCCCCCACCACGAAGACATATCTCTTGTCGAGGTTCTCGAAGGTGGCGCGCTGGGGGATGACCGTCGCGCCCTTCAGTTTCTTGGACAGGAGGATGTTGCCGGTCTGCCCGTGCCTGAGCAGCCGGTCGGGATTGGGGAAGTCGGCCCTGAAAGGTATGTTTCCCGTCTCGTTGTCAAACTTGGCGACGATGGCCGCGATCCTGCCCGACTGCGGGAACTTGCGGCCGTTGGCCAGGACAAGGTCCACCTTCTCGGATTCCTTGTCAGGCTTGGCGAACTCGGCCATGTATTCGAGGTAGCGCGATTCTGGAACATTGAAGTAGACCCACATCAGGGAGTTGTCTGAAAGGGTCGTCAGGATTTCGCCTTCCTTCACCAGGCTTCCCTGTTGCTGCCTCAGCCTGTCGATGATTCCGTCGAAGGACGCCCGCACTTCCGTGAACTTGAGTTCCGATTGCGCCAGGCCGGCCTTGGCCTGGGCCTTGGCCAACTTGGCCTGCTGCAGGGAGAGTTCGTTCTGGGAGATGACCTTTTCCTTGAACAGCCTTTCGGAGTTGCTGAATTCCAAGGTCGCCACCTTCACCTCGGCGGCCTCGACATCGTAGCGGGCCTTGTAGAGGGTGGGCAGCACCTGGAACAGCAGGTCGCCCTCCTTGACCGTCTGCCCCTCGCGAATCTTGATCTGCTCGAGGTAGCCCGTTTCCAGGGCGCAGACATTGATGTGCCTTTGGGCATGGATCTGGCACACATACTGCTGGGTGATGGTGGTGTCGCGGACCAGGGCGCTGGTGGTGACGATCTTTTGCGTCACCTCGGCTTCCACCTTGCCCTCCGGGCGGGGAGCGCACGCGGTCGCCAGCAGGCAGAGGACAGCGGCCACCAGGAGCGCCGGCGATAATGCCTTCATCATGGGTTTCTCCGTACCCTTAAGCATATGGACATCATAGACTTTTTCCCCGGCCACTCTGGCCCAAGAACCCGTTTTCCATTGTTGCGGAGCGGCATCAGTCGGCCAAGACTTCATGCGGTTCTATGTGGATAAAAGCGTCGGCAATCCGCAGCGGCGACTTCCGCAATTCGCTGCGGACTCGCCCGCCGATGTCGTGTCCCTCCTGGACCGTCGACCTGCCGTTCACCTCCACATGCAGTTCCACGAAGTAAAGGGTGCCACTTTTGCGGATCCGGCACTTCTCAACGGCCAGCACGCCGGGCACCCCGATTGCCAGTTCCCGCACCCGGTTCTCGAATTCCTTGGCCGGGGCGACATCGAGAAGGTCGCGAACCGCCAGACCCATCAGGCACACACCGCTCCAGACGATGAATCCGCAGGCCACCAGCGCCGCCCAGTCGTCGGCGGGTTCGTAACCCGGCCCGCCAATCAGGCCGATGGTGATGCCGATGAAGGTGGCCACCGAGGTGAGGGCGTCGGCGCGGTGATGCCACGCATCGGCCCTCAGGGAGGTGCTCGCCGACTTTTCCCCGATTCCTCCCACCCATCGCGCCAAGGTTTCCTTGGTGACCACCACCAATATGAGCACCACGAGGGTGGACCAGTGGGGCAAGTGGTGGGGAGTCAGGATCTCCCGAATGCTTTGATAGGCGATCACCGCGGCGGCGGCCAGAAGCGCCAGCGACGCCACGATGCCCGCCAGCGCCTCCGCCTTGCCATAGCCGTACGGATGCCGTTCATCAGCGGGGGAATCAGCGACTCTCAGGCCCCCCCACACCACCAGCGAAGTCACGATATCGGCCGTCGACTCGATTCCGTCGGCGATGAGGGCGTAGGAATTCCCGAAGAAACCGGCGATAACCTTGACGCAGGCCAGCGCCGCGTTCACGGCGACCGCCACCAGGGGCACCGCCGACAGCTCACCGGAAAAGGACCTCGTTCCGTTGGTCACCGCTTGTCCCCGCGGGTCGATGGCCTCGTTGCGAACCGATTTCCCGCAAAAGTTACAGGCTACCGGCCAACCCCGGCAACCCGGTCACCTCGACTTGTGAACGGTTCGCCCTTCCTTGATCGTTTCCACCACCTTGAGATCCATGATGTTGTCGGGGGGAATCGTGAGCGGATTGGCCGAGAGGATCACGAGATCGGCGAGCTTTCCCGGCTCGAGGGTGCCCTTGCGCGCCTCCTCGCCATACTGCCACGCCGCGTTCGCCGTCAGCGCCTTGATGGCGTCGGCCATCGACACCCGCTGGTCGGGCCCGATGATATCGCCGCTGCGCGATTTGCGCGTCACGCACGATGACAGGATCCTGATGGAATCGGGCAGCGCCACGGGAGCGTCGTGGGGCGAGGTCCAAAGCATGTTCCTTTTCATGGCCGAGACCGCCGGGCTGATGCGATAGGCTCTTTCCTTGCCAAGCGTCTCGTCGCGGTGCCAGTCGCCCCAGTAGTAGGTATGCATGCTGAAGAACAAAGGGATGATTCCCATCCTGGACATCTCGTCGAGTTGGTCCTCCCTCACCGTCTGGGCATGGATCATCACCGGCCGGATCGACTTGAGCTGGTCGGGCTCGCCCGCCTGCTTCAGCGCCGCGATGTACTGGTCGCTGGCGGCGTCGCCATTGCAATGGGCCAATATCTGGATCTTCTTGGCCACCGCCTGCCTGATCACCGGAAACAGCACCCCGTCGGTGAAGGTGGGATAGCCGCGGTACTGTTCCCCCTGGCCGGGGGGCGGGACCTTGTAGGGCTTGGTCAGCCAGGCCGTCTTGCCGGAGGGCGAACCATCGAGGTTCACCTTGAAGCCACCGACGCGGAACCTTCCCTTGTAATCGGGCCCGTGCCAGCGGGGATCAAGCTCCGCATTGCCGGCGAAAGGATCCTGGTACGCCACAACATCGAGGCGAAATCGGCCGCTCATCGCGGCTTCGCCAAGGGAGGCCACCTCCTCGGCCGAGGCCCGCCCCTCCTGCACGGTCGTGTAGCCGAAGGAGGCGCAGGCATCCTGTCCCTTCTCCATGAAATAATCCATGTTGCCGCGGCTGACAAACGGCAGCACGCTGCCCATCAGAACCTTGAGCCAAGCCGTTTCCTCCAGCACTCCATTTGGAGTTTTTCCGTCCTCTTCCCGGCGGATCACGCCGCCGTGCGGATTGGGGGTTGAGGCGTTAATGCCGACAATTCGCAGGGCCTTTGTATTGATAGCGCCCAAATGCCCCGACTGGTGGATGAGCACCACGGGCTGGTCCAGGGATACCTTGTCCAGATCGTGCCGGGTGGGGTGCCGCCTTTCCTTCAACTGGGCGTCATCGTAGCCGAAACCGATGATCACCCTGGCCCCGCCGATCCGCTTGGCCGCTTCCGATCCGGCCCATTGCTTGAGCGTCGCGGATACCGCGTCGATGCTGTCGCAGGTGCCATCAGGAGGGGGAAGCAGGTTGGCCACCGAACGCTGCAGGCCCACGGCGATCATGTGCCCGTGGGAATCGATGAATCCGGGAAGCAGGGCCTTGCCATCAAGGTCGATGAGTTTCGTTGATTCCCCCTTGAACTTCATCACTTCGGCCTTGGCGCCAACGGCCACGATCTTCCCGGCCTTAACGGCAATCGCCTCGGCCAATGGTGCCTTGTCAACCACCGTGATGATGGGGCCACCTGAATAAATGGCATCGGCCGCCTCGGCGGCGTGTCCGCAAGAGGCCTGGAAGGTTGCCGCGAGCACCACCAACCATGGGAATCGACCATTCATGAAAGGCCTCCATACCAACACCATCAATCAATCATGTTGATGAAAATCCACGCGTTGAAGCGATTGTCCAAGCACGGACGCGTCCCGACAACCCTGCCCAGGGCGATCCTCATCCAATCTTCCCCTTGGGCCCAAGGAATGGGAAATCCGAGGCATCACTTCCAAAACATCAACCCGATGGGTGTTTGGTGTGGCGGCATCATCCTGAAAGGATAGGATTGATTCAGCATTGCCGCCCGCTGCCGCCGTTGATTTTTCCGTGTCAGCCGCGCCCATTGCCTTCCCGGGAATTCAGGAGCGACAACGCGCATGCGCGCCCCCCTGACCCTTGCCTTGGCCATGATTATCGCCTTGGATTTGCGCGCCGAGGAATCCAAGGGAATCGCATTCTTTGAATCAAGGATCAGGCCCGTTCTTATCCAGCATTGCCTGGCCTGCCATTCGTCTGAGGCGGCCAAGGCGGGCAAGTTGAAAGGTGGACTGTTTCTCGACACCCGTGAGGGAATCATCAAGGGCGGGGAAAGCGGACCGGCGGTGGTTCCAGGCAAGACTTTCGAAGGCCTGCTGCTCAAGTCGATGCGCCACGCATCAGACGCTCCGCGGATGCCTCCTTCCGGAAAATTGCCGGGAGCCGTCGTCGCCGATTTCGAGGCATGGATCAAAATGGGCGCCCCCGATCCCCGTAGGGGTACTCCCGCCGCCGTGAAAAAAGGCCTGGGGATCGAGGAAGGCAGGCGCTTTTGGTCAATGATCCCGCCGGCCATGCCGAATGTTCCCATGGTCGCCCGCAGCGACTGGCCGCGTGGCGATGTCGACCGATTCGTGCAAGCGGCGCGGGAGGCCAAGGGAATCAACCCCGCCGGCGATGCCGACAGGCGAACCTTGGCCCGCCGAGTCAGCTTCGACCTGGTGGGCCTGCCGCCAGAACCGGCGCTTGTCGAGGAATTCGCCGCGGACACCGCCCCCTCCGCCTACGAACGGCTCGTCGACAAACTGCTGGCATCATCCCACTTCGGGGAACATTGGGGTCGCCACTGGCTGGATGCCGCGCGGTACGCCGACAGCAACGGCAGGGACAGGAATGTCTTCTGGTTTCACGCCTGGCGCTAACGCGATTATGTGATCGACAGCTTCAACATGGATGTTCCATATGACCAATTCCTGCGCGAGCAGGTCGCCGGCGACCTGCTGCCGGCAAGCGATCCTCGGCAGGCCGACCGCCAGAGGATCGCCACGGGATTCCTCGCCATGGGCCCCAAGGCCTTCGAGGAATCCAAGCCCGATGTGTTCCGGATGGATGTCATCGACGAGCAAATCGAGGTGATCGGCAGGTCGATCCTCGGGCTTTCGATCGGTTGCGCCCGCTGCCACGACCACAAGTTCGACCCGATACCAACGCGCGATTATTACGCCATCGCCGGCATCCTTGGCGGAACCGAAACGCTGTACGGGCACGGCACCCGGGGCATCAAGGCCACGGCATTCCACAACACGGCACTCCAACCGGTGGGCCCCGATGCCCCGAGGCTTGCCAAGGCCGGACAGGATTATCTCGACACGCTGCAGGCCCTCACGCTGAAGCAGAACACCGCCCGGTCCGACCGGTACCGGGTGGTCCGCTGGCTTTCCGACGCCAAGGTGCAACTGGGCAAGCCTGGCGCCGATGCGGCGAAACTCCAGCCCGAGATCGAACGCCTCAACGCGCTCATTGGCGAGTGGGACATCAAGGTGAAGGCCGCGGAGACGGAATTGTCGAACTGGCAGGACCATGCTCCCGAGATGCCCGGCTGGGCGATGGCCTCCCGCGACAAGCCCGCTCCGGTAAATTGCCGAATTCATGTCCGCGGCGAGGTGACAAACCTGGGCGAGGAGGTGCCCCGAGGAGTGCTTCGGGTGCTCCCCAACCCCGCGGGGCGGATTTCCCCCTCCTCGAGCGGCCGGCTGGAGTTGGCCGGATGGCTGGCCGGCGCGAAAAACCCGCTCACGGCCCGGGTCTATGTCAACCGTGTCTGGCAGCACCTGTTCGGACAGGGCCTTGTCACGACTCCCGACGACTTCGGGGTCAATGGCTCCCGGCCTTCCCACCCCCAACTGCTCGATTACCTCGCCCTGCGGTTCATCGGCCATGGATGGAGCACCAAGAAACTGGTCAGGGAACTGGTCACCAGCCGGACTTACCAGCTTTCATCCCAACCTGTTCCCGCGTCGCTCGCCGCGGATTCCGAAAACACCCTCGCCTGGCGGATGTCCCCGAGGCGGGTGGATGCCGAGTCGCTCCGCGACGCCATCCTGGTGGTCAGCGGCAGGCTCAATCCCGCCCGGCCCTCATCGGAAATCCTCGCCGCGGTTCATCCCTATCGCCATGGTGAATTCACGACATTCAAGCCCCAGTTCGGGCAGGAACTTTATGACAGCCCGCACCGCGGAGTTTACCTCCCCGTCATCCGCGGCTTGCCGCCGGAAATGTTCCAACTGTTCGATTTCCCGTCGGCGGAACGACCCACCTCCAGGCGGGATGAAAGCACGGTTCCCGCCCAAGCCCTGTTTTTCATGAACAGCCCCTGGGTGATCTCCGAATCACGGCGCGCCACCGCGGGCCTGCTCTCGAACCCGACACGCGACGACGCCACCCGGGTAAACCAATTGTTTGAGCGGGCCTTCAGCCGAAAGCCGACGCCGGATGAGGTGAAGCAGGCCTTGGCGTACCTTTCAGGCCCCGCTGACACGGCTTTCACCGGCCCGGGCCATGTAAGCAAGGCGGAGGCCGACGCAAGGCCCGAACGATGGACGAGCCTTGTGCAAGCCATTCTGGGAAGCGCGGAATTCCGCACGCTGAAGTAAGCACCATGAAACCATCCCGCCGTCAACTGCTGCAATCCGCGTCGGCCGGCTTCGGCCATGTCGCCTTCGCCGGACTCGCCGCCGCTGATGCCGCGAAAAACCCGCTGGCCGCCAAGGAGGGCCATTTCCAAGCCAAGGCCAGTCGCGTCATCTTCCTCTGCATGCGTGGCGGCCCCAGCCACATGGAAACCTTCGACCCGAAACCCCGCCTCAATGCCGATCATGGCAAACCCGGAAAAACCCCCCATTGCAAGCTTCTCGGGTCGAGGTGGCCTTTCAAGAAGTCCGGCCAGAGCGGAATCGAGGTTGTCGAACTCCTCCCCGAAACGGCCAGGCTCGCCGACAAACTCTGCGTGCTTCGCGGCATGCACACCGACAACGAGAACCATCCCCAGGCCCTGGAACAACTTCACACGGGAAGTTTCCAGTTCGTTCGACCCAGCCTTGGTTCATGGGTGCTGTATGGCCTTGGAAACGAGAACCAGAACCTCCCCGGATTCGTCAGCATCAACCCGCTCACGGCCCTGGGCGGCAGGCGATACTACCAGAGCGCCTTCCTGCCGGCGGCGTGCTCGGCCACCCTCATGGGAGACGCCCAGAGGCCTTCCGCCAACGCCTCGATCGGCAATCTCGCGAGCCCCCGCCTCACAGGTCGGGCCCAGCGGGAACAACTCGACCTGATGCAGTCGATGAACCGCGACTTCGCCGCGAAGACCGCCGACCCCCGCGTCGAGGGCCTCATCCAGAGCTATGAACTCGCCTTCCGAATGCAGGACGAATTGCCCCATGTGCTTGATGTGCGCCAGGAGTCCAAGGAGACCCTCGCGCTTTACGGCATCGCCAATCCTTCCTCGGGTACTTTCGCCCAGCAGTGCCTGCTCGCCCGCAGGCTTGTCGAGGCGGGTGTCCGGTTTGTTGAAATCTCACATCTGGAATGGGATCTCCACGGATCGCTCAATTCGGGCATGGTCCGGAACTGCGCTCAGATCGACCGGCCCGTCGCGGCCCTTCTCATCGACCTCGAGCGAAGGGGCCTGCTCGACGAAACCCTGGTCATTTGGGGTGGTGAATTCGGACGCACCCCCGAGGATCCGACGCAGGATGGCCGGGGCCACAACAACAAGGGCTACTGCATGTGGCTCGCGGGGGGCGGCGTCCGGGGCGGCCATGTCCACGGGGCCACCGATGACCATGGCTACGAGGCCGTCGAAGGCAAGGTGCACACCCATGATCTCCATGCGACGATCCTGCACCTGCTGGGCCTAGACCATGAGCGCCTCACCTACCGCCACGGCGGCCGGGACTACCGGCTCACCGATGTGCATGGCACTGTCGTGAAGGAAATCATCGCCTGAGGTGCCGCGGGGGTGTTTCCGCATTTCCAAGGAAGCAAGCCCGCGGCTTCACCCTTGATGGGAAAGTCTCCACACTTTATCCACAACTTAGGAAAATCCCATGGGCGGACGCAACAGGCCCGCGAAGGACAATCAACCGCGAGGCCATCAAGGAGATGGCGAAAGAACACTTTCCGGTGGTAATCCGCAGGTGCCCAAGGGCGACGGGGAAGCACCCGTGCAGGAATACATCTCCCGCATGCCCGGCTGGAAGCGTGACCTCGGCGCCCGAATCGATGCCATGATCACTCGGTTGGTGCCGGAAGTCCGCAAGGCTGTCCGCTGGAATTCACCATTTTACGGCGCCGGAGCCGACGGCTGGTTCGTTTCATTCCATGTTTTCACACACTATGTGAAGGTGACATTCTTCAAGGGACTCGCGCTGGATCCTTTGCCGCCCGGTGGCACCGAACGCAGCGGGGAAGCCCGCTGGATCGACATCCGCGAAAACGATCCGATCGACGACGACCTCATGGAATCATGGATAAGGCAGGCGGCCGGCCTGCCCGGATGGAGTCCCTGAACCCGATCTGTCAGCGGCCGGGTGATTTTCCTTCGGCCGGAGCTTTGTACGGGACAATTGGCACCTCGCAGAAGGTGAGCGCCGCGATGCCGTTCTCCCCGCGCAACAGCCTTGACTGGCTCCATGAGGCGCTATCAAGGTAGCTGATTCGACCGGCATCCATGGGGTTGCCGAGCTTGAGCATGATCGTGTTCCCGTTCGCGGAACCCGTGGCGATAAGTCCCTTCTTCCCATCGATGGTGAATTCGCCGCGAAGGCTGTCATCCCAGCGAACGGGCTGGTCGAACTCAAGCGCGATTTCATCCTTGGCCGGGCTGGAGACCACGGCGCGCCGGAGGTTGGCCGGTCCGACGGGATTCGCCTGCGCCTTGCCGTAGCTGTTCCGCTGGACGATGGGAAAAATAAGCCTTGCGAACTCGGCGTAACCCGCGGCTGGAAAATGGCAGCCTCCGGGAGGATCGATTCCCAAGGTCGACATGATGTGAAGGTTGGAGAATTCCACCGGAAGTTGGCGCTGGACCTCGCGCAGGCGGTTGTCGGAACCATTGATGCCCATGGCGCAGGCCTTGGGCCAGATCTGGAACATGTAGTAGTGCTGGATGTTGGGATAATCCTGCTTCCAGCAAGCGGTCATCTGGATGAAGTATTTCCTGTAGGTTTCCCAGCCATATCCGCCCGTTGGCCCGTCGGCCCCCTGGTCGTTCTCCCCCTGGTGCCAAAACACGCCGCGGATGCCGTTGGCAAGCCTCGCCTGCCGTACCCGATTCAGCAACCGGCCATAGATGGTTGTCGCGTCCTCGGGATCGGCGGGGTTTCTCTGGTGCTGGTCGATGCGGGTGCCTCCCACCGCGCCGTTGACCAGGCAAACGGGGATTCCGTTGGCCTCCACCAGGCGGCGCCCCAGTTCCATGCCCCAGTATCCGATCTGGAAGTTCCCGGCATCGCGGCCTCGATGCACCGCCTGGCCCCAGGGAGAAGCCCCCTTGGAATAAGGCGGCATGCCGCCAAAGGTGCGGATCCATTCGCTTTGAAAAGCCGGGTCTTCCTTGCCAAAGTCCGTGGCCACCGCGTTTGACTGGCCGTTGATGATGAAGGCGTCGCCGCACATGAGGCCCGAAGCCTTGTGCAGGACCGCCTCGGCATTCCCGGTTTTAACTCCAAATTCCATCCTGTATTTTACCAAACCCGGCTTGATCCTCACATGGAGGGCGTAGCTTTGGTCCGGTGCCGGCTTGGCCGTCACGGCCTGGAAAGGCTTGTCATCGGCAAAAACCCTGAGGAACACCGAATCAGCCCGTTCCGCGAGCGTTCCGGCGCAATGGATCGTTCCCTCGTTCTTGTCATCCCGGGCGAAGAACTGGCCGTTGACGGGTTTTTCGTCCTTTGCGGGCACATGGGCGACCCACGCGTCCGCCAAAGGCTGTGTCACCTTCACCTCGACGGACGCCACCTGCTTTCGGCCGCCGTTGTCGATTTCCGCGCTCACTTTCATGAGGCCGCCATTCTGCGCCCTCTTCAGTACAAGTCTTTCCCGGCTTTCGTCCTGGATCGTCGCCAGGCCCGTGACATTCCATGAGACATTCAGGCTGGCCGCGCCAAGCTTCCCCATCGCCTCGAGGTTCGCGATTTCAGGCACCACCTCGATGACCTTCCGGCCATCCCATTCCGCGGGGGCCTTCAGGGTGAAAACCGGGTCGGGAATGCTTTCGCGGACGGTGACGGCGATGTCACGGACACGCGCGCCATCCGGATAAACCGCCTTGAAGCGAAGGACAAACGACTGGTCGCCTTCCACCCTGCCGGCATCGAGATCAAAAGAAAGGCGGTCAGTCGCGACAACCTGTTCCCTCTCCCCCCGCTTCAGCAACCAATAGACCTTGATGGCGCCATCGGCCCTCCCCTTGAAGGTTTTCCTGTCGCCTTCCCGCAGGACGGCCATGGTGTCGCCAACGGAAAACTCGTTTCCCGGCTTGGTCAACGGACCGACCAGCGTCTGCATGGGTTTCTGGTTCTCATGCTGGAGCCTGACCCATTCCGGCGGACGCGCCACCTTGGAAACGCGCACCTCGTCGATGTCGCCGGCGAAATTGTAATTGTGATACCAACCGCCGATCCAAAGCCGCGCCGGGGCGCGGATGGCGAGCGGGGCGCCCCTGTTCGCTGAAACCCCGTCCAGCGCCCCGTTGACATAAATCCGCGAATTTCCTTTCTCGTAGGTGTGGATGACATGGGTCCATTCGCCCAGGGGAACCGGCCCCTGGGTCGCGACATTGGCATCGGAAAAGTAGCAATCCATCCCGACATGCGGCGGGCTGCGGTGCTGCATCACAACCTTGCCCTGGCCATGCTCGTTCCCCCACGCGACGACGGTGCCGTTGGGTTTTCCGGCCCTGAGCCAGGCTTCCGTGGAATGGGCAGCCGACCCGGTCGGGAATCCCCCGATCTTGTCCCCGCAAAACAATCCCTTTCCGGTGGAGAATTTCCTCGCCTCGCCGATCGTTCCGTCCACCGGGATGGTTCCCGTGTCATTGGGGGCGAGGCCTGACACCTCGTCCACCATCGATCGGTTCATGTGCCATACCGCCAGGTAGCCATTCGACTCATTGAACACGGCGCGGCCATTCGACTCGCTTTTGGCCGCCGGATTGCCCCAGTGCGCCCTGATCTCCTGCCGGGCCTGCCCGACAACCCGGGGAATCCGGATCCAGATCCTGGCCTCCCTCCCCCGGGAATCCCATTCGTCGATCTGATAGGCCAATGGCTCGCCCGTTGGGGTGCTGAAGCGCATGTCCTCCCCGTTTTTCTGGGCCTGTCCGAAATCGAAGAAATCGCCGTTCAGCCTCAGCAGGATGGGAAACCCTTCAACCGCCATCGTCGCCGGGCCATCCGCGCCGTCCGCGGTGGTGATGATGAAGAATGACCCTGAATGCTTCCATCCCGGGTAAGCAGCGGGTTGAAAGGCCATGGCGACAAGCGCCATGGCCAGGGCCGGAACCTGGCACATGGATTTTCCATTTACCTTGAGACCTTGAGCAACTCGACCATGGCAAGCCCCATCGCTTCACCCACATTCATGTAGGTTTCGGCGTTGCCGTTGTAGTGGCTGTTTCCGCTGCCACCCAGTGACAACGGATTGGAATAGACCGTGGCGACATTTCCCTTGAATTCAGGATACTTGCCGGATTTGCCATCCACGGCAAGTTGGGCGTCGAGCACCATGCCGCCGTTGCCCTTGCTTCCCTTGGTTGCTTCCCCGAGGGTGGCGAGGACAAACCTGGCATCCGGAGCATTGAAATCCTTCCGGAGATGCTTGATGAAGTTCACGAGGTTCCGCTCATACCGGATGGCATGGCCGGCGTTTCCGCAATCGCGCTCCCCCTGCCAGAAGAAGAAGCCCGCCACCTGGTACTTGGTCGCGCCGGGATAATACTTTCCCAGATCCGCCAGCACCTTCTTGGCGTTGGCCGTGTCGTCGTCATACTGCTTGCCGGCGTACCATTCGATGGGTTTGCCGTTCTTGTCCAACCATGGGGGCGAAGGGGTGTCCGTGCCCTTGGCCTTGTCCATGGTCCAGAATTCCGGACGGTCCTTGTAGCCGGCAAAGACTTTCCCATCATGCTCGTACCTTTCGCTGCCGGGAGGCAGGAGATCCCAGCCCAGGGCCCTGTTGCCGATGCAACTCTTGAGAAGCATGACGGGAGCGTCCACCATGTTACCCAGCGGATGACCGATGCCATGCTCGGGACCGATGGTGCCCGACTTGACCTTCATCCATTCGTTGTTGAAAAGCTGCATGCCGCCCCTTCCCTGCATCACGCGCACATTTCGGACATCCTTTCGTTCGGTCCATTGGCCATCGTCATCGACCAGGTACTTGAATTTCTTTTTTTCCTTCACGGCATGCTCAAGCGACCCTTCCTTGCCCGAGATCCTGCCAAGGCCGACCATGTTCGACTGCCCCATGAGGATGAATACCTGAACCGGCTTGTCCGTATCGGCCGGCTTGCCGTCATGCCGCGCGATGGCAGGACCGGCATCCTGGGCCATGAGGCCCAGCCCGCAAGCCAGCAGAAATCCAAGCGTGGCGATCGGAATCGCCAAGGGTGGCAAAAACCTGATGGACCTGTTCATGAAAACTCCGGTATGGAAGTGGGTGAGGAAAGCAAGCCGTGTGAAAGCCATCGCCATGCCTGACGACAAACAGTTGGACCTACTTAGCCAAGCGATTGATGGAACCAATCAGGACAATATTATCAATTTGCTTTTCATGCGGCCACCCAGAACATGAATCGGAAGGCCCGCAGGAAGATGCCGACGGGCATCATTCAACCTACCCCTAGAGCAAACTTCAAATAACTGACCTGCTCAAGACCCCGGCACCCGCCATCATTCTGTTAGCCCTTTGATATCTCTGAAGCGTCGAACGGCGCGAGTGACCTCTGAACTGGCGCCAGATTGCTGAATGTCCGCGAGGGCCCCTCACTTCGTTCAGGGCTCCTAAGCATCGTCAGCCTTTGTCCGGCCTTCATATTGAGATCCGTTCATCGCTTAGGAGCCCTGAACGAAGTGAGGGGCGAGTCGATCAAGGAACAACACCAGGAGCCATAGCAGAAACAAAAGAGCCCCAGTGGAGCCGAAGTAAGTTGGGCATGTTACAATATGCTCGATTCGCATTTTTATCGGGATTACCAATCTAACTCATCTATTTGAAGCCTGATCTATGGAATGCCAGTTTGGTTTGGCGGTCAACCACAAGTGACCGAACCGGGGGGCCATGATCGTGTCGCTTCAACCGGATTCAACCGCCCCGATTGGGAACCCCCAGTAGGATCGTCGCTTCCGGGCCTTTCGTTTCCCCGGGTGATTCACAACAGCCTTGCCCGGCCTTCCTGGCGGGAGATGGTGGAACATCGTTGGCGGGGTTCAGGTTGAAGAAACCCGAGGGCTTGAGCAAAAACCCGATGTAGGCCGTCGGCATGACGGGGTAATCCTCCGGGCGTGGCAGATGGGTGTGGCCGAAGGTGTACCAGAAAACCACATCCGTGTTCTCGATCGGGCGGTCCTGTCCAGTCCAGCGGATAAGCCCGTCGTCCCCGGCGCTTTGGTTCGGGTAATCGCCAGCGGCGAAATTCTCGTCCTCATGCCATGGCGTCACCCAAACATGATGATCCACGAACCTCGCCCGCTTGCGCCACCAGGCGTTGGGAGAGGCGAATGGAAACGCATTGTCACCCGGGAGGAATCGGTATCCCACGGGGTCTCCGACATGGTTCTTGACGGCCGGGTTGACGATTTTCCACGAGCGGCCGGTCTCGAGGCACAGGTGTGACCTGGCCATGACCTCACCCGTCAGGCTGGTCGCCCGGGCGCGGAACGCGTTCTCGAACGGGTTGGAGCCTGATGGCGGATCGGCGACCACATCAACCTGCTGCACCGTGTTCGCCATGCCGTCGATGTCGAAATCGAGACGGACATTGAAGAAATGCTGGTGGTTGGGGGCGTAGACATGCGGGGCGACCAACACCCCATGGGGCGGCTTGGTTCCCAACGGAAGCGAACCCAGCGACAGGATGCCGGTCAACTTGACCTCGAGCTGGATGTTGCCATCCTGATATAAGTACCAGAAGAATCCGTATTCGTAGTTTTCCACCGTCGAGACCGAGGAGATCACGAGGCGGCGCGAGCGGCGAACCTCGGGGCTGTCGGGCAGGCGCCTGTCGGTGTGCTTCCAGAGGATTCCGAAATCCTCCTCATGCATGCAGATGGCGTTGGCGATTTTCAGCGGTTCCCCCCGGCTCGTGCACAGGTCGGCGTCGAAATAGTGGATATGGCCGAGGCAGTCGCAACCGAGCTGGAGGCTGTTGGCGCACATGCCCATGCCGTATTCGCCGACATCGAAGGCGTTCTTGCGCGCCTGGGTGGGGCCGGGGTCGCCATAAGGCACGACCATCTCGGTGAGCGATGCCCGGTAAAGGATCGATCGGTCGCGGCCGCCGTCCCGGTAACGGATATGGTGGAGCGTGAGCCCCTCCCGGGCGTTGAACCCGACGACCAATGTCCAGTTTTGCCAGGTCACCGTCCGCCCTTCCACCGTGAAGCTGGGCCCCTGCGGTTGCGTGATGTCGATGGCCTTGATGTCGCGGCGCTGGTCCGGAACCCGGCTGGCGGCATAGTGGCATGAAGACTCGGGGATGGGCCAGGAACCATGTTCCTCGACACGGATAACCTCCATCCTGTTGAGGTCGACCACGGGGCGAATGCCTTCCAGCGGGCGGGCGTAACCGTTGTCGGTGGCATCGCGGCGCAGGAAGCAGAGGGGGCGGGCCAGCCGCAATGTCCTGTCCTCCTCCGATCCATAGTTCCCGGCCGACCAGATATCGACCATCACCAGCGCCGGATCGACATCACCGGCGTGGCGGCGCAAGGCCTCACGGAACAGCGGACTCCGCAGCACCGCCTGTTCGCATTCGACCTGCTCGTCGACCGTCATGGTGGGCTGCACGCCGGTCAATGACCGGAATGAGTGAAGCCGGTTATCGGTCAGGTGAATCACCGACTCATGGGCCGTGTTGGTGGCGTTGTCGAACAGCACGGCGAAGGCCCGCCTGGGAAGGGCCTTGGCGCCGTCCCAACCATGGACATCGGCCTTGGGAGGTTCCTTGAGGCTCACGGATACGAAACGAGTGGTTGGGGTGACCTTGCCAGCCTGCTTGAGCAAGTCCACGGCATGGGTGATCTCGCCCGCGGAAAGCGGTTCGAGGGGATGGTTCACGGTGGTGCTCCGGGTCAGGTCGGGGGAGGTGAAATGAATGTAACCTCCTGGCCGGATCGGACAAGAAGAAACGGGGGTGAAATCATCAGGATACAAAACGACGCGGTCATCATCGGGAAATCGGCCGATGGCTTGTGGTGCCAGCGGTCATGCCGGGGATGGCGAACTTCCCGCGCGCGGCGCGGTCAGGCCACAACCTCGCCGAACTCGCCGCTGTTCTCGGCGAACTTGCGGACGGGGAAGTCAAGCCGCTGGAGCATGGTCACGAACAGGTCGCCAAGCGGCCTTTCCTCGCGGGCCTTGATGTACCGCCCATGCCGGAAGCCGAGGTCCTTGCCCCCGGCCAGAACGATCGGATAGTTGCGGGCGTGGTGCGTGCTGCTGGTCCCGCTGCCGAACAGGGCCAGCGTGCGGTCGAGGACGCGGGTCTCGCCCTCGCGGATGGCTGACAACCGGTTCAGGAAATAGGCGAACTGTTCCGCCAGGTAGCGATCGTATTCGCCCCAGCTTGAATCCTTCGATGGGTTGGAATGGCTCAGCCCGTGGTGCCCGCCATGCTTGCCGGTGCCAATCTTGAGGATGCCGGGGAAGCGGTCGCAGATGCCATGGCCATCCTCCGACGAGATCTGGTAGGTGGCGACGCGGGTCGTGTCGGTCTCGAAGGCCAGAACAATCAAGTCCATCATGGTGCGGATGTACTCGGTCGGGCCCTTCTGCGACACCTCGAGGTTGATCCTTGATCGATCGACATTCGGCATCGCCTTGCCGAGCCATGTCTGGGCGCGCGCGAGGCGGCTTTCCACCTCGCCCAGGGATGAGAGGAACTCGTCGAGGCGCTGCTGGTCGGGCCGGCCAAGCTGGCCACGCAGAGCGCGGGCGTCCTCCAACAGGAAGTCGACCCTCTTGCGTCCCGACGCCAGGGCGCGTTCGCGGGTCACGCGGTCGCCATCGGCGGGCTTTTCAAAAAGACGCTCGAAGATGCTCCTCGGGTTCGACTCGGCCGGGATGGCCCGGCCCTGCTGATCGAAGGAGATCGTTGTCGCCCGGCTTTTCATGCCGGTGCCGCCATGGCTCGACAGCACCAGCGAGGGAATGCGCGTGTGCTGGCCGTAGTCGCGGGCGATGAACTGGTCGATGGAAATGGAATTGTTCAGGTTCTGGCGGATGTCGGCTCCGCTGAGCCAAACATCGCCCGTGTTGTGGCCGACGAGTTGGCGGCTGCTGGGATGCGAAAGCTGTCCGAAAATCGTCAGGTCGCCGCGGTGCCCGGACAGTGTTTCAAGGGATTTCGTGAACTTGTAGTCGGCCCCATCGGTTCTGGGAAACCAGTTCCAATCGCTGGTGGGGTCGGTGGGCTTCGTCAGCGAGACTCCGTTGCCGAAAAAGAAGGCGCAGAACCGCTTCGGCTTGGGGGAGGCCGGTGCCGCGGGAGCCATGGCCTCAAGCCAGGGAAGGGCAAGGGCCACGCCGCTGCCGCGAAGAATGGTTCGCCGGTTGAGGTGCCAGGAGGGTTGGGGCATGGTCGAATCCTCTCATGGTTTGGCACGGATCGCTGACGAGAATATATCACTTTTTCTGGAACGCCTCGCTCATCACCACCAGTTCCACCAGCGACATCAGGCCGTCGTTGCGTTTTTTCAATTCGGGAACGAGCGCGTCCATGGCTTCCATGTCGGTCAGCGTCAAGGACCTTCCCAGGGCGTAGGCCGCCACCTTGCGCAGCACCGCCCGGCGCAAGTCGTCGCCGCGGGTGCGAAGCAATTCCTTCTTCAACTCCGCCATGCCGTTGACGGATACCCCGGTGGGAAGTTCGGCAATCCAGTCGATCGACTGGGGTGCCTTTGGCTTGCGGACATTTCCGATGGCGTCGTACTCCTCGAAGGCGATTCCCCAAGGGTCGATCTTCGCGTGGCATCCCGAGCAGGAGGCGTTCGACCGGTGCAGGGCCAGGGCCTGCTTGATCGTCAGTCCCTTGAGCTTCGGGTCGTTGGCGCGGTCCAGTTCCGGAACGGCGGGGGGAGGGGGAGGCGGCGGATCATCCAACAGGTTCTTGAGGAGCCACATTCCGCGCTTGATGGGATGCCCGTCGAGGCCGTCCGAGTTTCCGGTGAGCACGCTGGCCTGAGTCAGAAGGCCGCCACGCTTGTGCGAGGCGTCAAGCTTGACAAGGCGGAATTCCGGCCCGGTCACTTCGGAAATGCCGTAATGCCTGGCAAGCGCCTCGTTCACAAAGGTGAAATCGGCATCCAGAAAGTGCGGGATGCCAAGGTTTTCCCTGAGAATGTGGGCGAAGAAGTAAGCCGTTTCCTGCCTCATGGCCGCCGCCAGGGACTCATTGAATCCGGGATACTTTCCCTTGTTCACATTCACCCGCTGAAGCCGGTCGAGTTCGAGCCATTGCTCGGTGAACTGCTCGATAAACTGCCACGACTTGGGATCCTTGAGCATCCTTCGGACTTGTGCGGACAGCACCCCGGGGTCGCGAAGCTTTCCGCCCTCGGCCAGTTCCATGAGGGCGTCATCCGGCATCGTGCTCCATAGGAAATAGGAAAGCCTGGATGCCAGTTCATGGTTGGTGAGCCTCTCCTTGGAGGCATTTTCCGCGCGCACCGCGGGAAGGGCGAGAAAACGCGATGAGGTTAGCACGAGGCTCAGGGCCTCGCGGATGCCGGCCTCCGGCGCTTCGCTTTCACCCCGGTTTTTCAACCAGAACGAAATCAGGCGGTCGAGTTCAGCCTTGTCGACCGGTCCCCGGTAGGCGCGGGTGGCAAATCTCCTGATAACCTCCCTGGCGTATTCCTCCTTGGCAAGCCCGGCATTGTTGGGGAAGAGGATTCCGGCATGCGAGGCGGGCGGCCATTGTTCCAAGTAGGGGCTTTCCAGTTCCATCCACTCGATCTTGAGCCTGGGTGGATTCGGGTCCTGGGCGGCTTGGGTGGCCGGGTTCCACGCATACAGGATGCTGCAATTCTCGTTTCGGAAAGAACCCGGATTGGGCAGGGGAAAGTTCTCCAGCCGGGCACGGAATTCATAAGTGCGCGATTCCTGATGGTTGACGATGATCGGGTCGGCGATGGCGCGGATTTCAATGCCATGCAGGTTGGTGCAACCGATTCCCACGGCCAACTGCGGCGGTGCCGCGCTTTCCTTTCCGGATTCGCCGACGAACTTGGAGGCCCGCACGCGGACCAGCATCTCCCCGCGCCGGAAGGGGTGGTGAAGGCGGAAGCCGTACCGGAAGTCGGGCCGCTTCAGCGCCGCTTCCCCGAATGACTGCGGAGCCGACGGCAACAGAACTCCCACCGGCTGCTGGGTCAGCACGGTCTTCCCGAATTGGCAATCGTCACCAATGGAGAATGTCTTTCCTTTTCCGCGGTAGTCGTAGCTTTCACCCGGGCGGTTGTCCGGCTTGGGCAGCACGACGGGAGGCTTGCGCGCCTCAAGACGGTAGCGGTGAACCTCGGGTGCCGGCCCCGAAACGATCGCCTCGGAAAGCGCCTCATCGGCGATCTGGAGGTACATCTCGTATTGAAGCGGCGACATGCGAAGCGCGTCGCCGTCGTTTCGGAAGCCTTCCTTCGACCGGCCATCCTCGGGCAACCGTTTGCCGAACTCGATGCCGATGCCGAGAAGGTCCTGCATCGTCCGCTCATATTCACGACGGGTGAGCCTGCGAAAGTTCGTCGCCTGGTTTCTGGTCAGGGCAGCGCGCCTCATCTCCTGAATGATCCAGCCGGCGATAAGATCGCGGTCCACCTTGGCCAGTTGCGGTTCATCCTTGGGCGGCATGTCACCGAAATTGAGACGATTGAGAACCTCCTGCCAATGGTCGCCATCCTTGCCCCGGACAAGGTCCGCGTCCAACTTGTCGATCTTCAACTCGCCCTTGGGCTTGCCAATCGCCGAGTCATGGCACTTGGCGCAGTGCTGCTTCAGAAGCTGGGCCACCTTGGTAAACGGTATCGGTTCGCCGGCAGGGAGCATCGGGGCGCGCGCGGGCAGGCAGGCCAGCATCGCGACGACCTTGAAACACGCGCTGCGCATGGCCAACTCCAAGGACCCGAATCCACCCACAAGGTTCCATGGCGTGCGGGGCCAGCCTGGCGGGAATATCAACAATGAAGCCTTGGATTCATTTCAACTTGCCCGCCGGCACCTGTAAAGCTGATCGTCAAACCAAACCAAACCCTTGACAACGAAGGCTCAACTTCGGCGGCCTTTGAACTTGAGGCGCGCTTTTGGCAGGAGAGGCGGAATGATGGCGACCGAAGCCATTGGGCCCGTCGGCCGTTGAACCAATCCTTCAGGGCGCCAACGGGAACAATGCCAAGGCTTATTGTTTCGGCTTACCGTCCCGCGCCCCTGATGCCCCGCCAGCCGCATGGAACGCCACTTCGCGGATGAGGGTTTGGAGCTTGTATTCACCACCCTGGGTATCCCCGATGATTTCATCGACTGTGAAGGCGTCGGCCGGCACCAGTTCCCTGGATAGGGCATAGCGCAGCAGGTGTTTGGCGAATGCCCTGGCGAATCGGCCTTTTTCCTTCACGATCGCGGCCTTGAAGTCGTTCGCGCCATTGAACGAATGTTGGGGCCATAGCGTCCCCGAGGCGTCAATGGGGCGGCCGTTCTCGTATTTCTCCCGCCAACGACCGGTGATGTCGAAGTTTTCAAGGGCAAATCCCAAGGGATCGATCTTCGAGTGGCACCCGGCGCAGGATGCGTTCTCGCGATGGGCGGCGAACTGCTCCCTGATCGTGAGGTTGGGATTATTGTTTTCCTTGAGGGGAGGAACATCGTTGGGCGGTGGAGGGGGCGGGTCGTTGAAGATGACCTCGAGAATCCACGACCCCCGCGCGATCGGCTGCGTTCGCAGCGGCCCTGATGTCATGCTCAACACCGCGGCGTTCGTGATGACTCCGCCGTCACGCGGCGAGGTCAGCGGCACCCTTTGGAATTCCTGGGAGTGCAGTTTGCCCCTAAGGTTGTCCTCGAACGCCTTGACGGCCTCAAGCCTGGCCTTCTGGAAATCGATGCGCGCGGGCAGTTGGTCGAGCGCCTCCCTGTCACGGGCAACGGTTTTCCTGAGTTCGCGAAAGCGGGCAAGGTCGCCGGGCGACACATTCCCGGCCAGCACCTCCTCGGAAAGGTCAAAGCCCCCCTCCGCCGCCGCGCTGGAGACTTCCGTCGCGCTCAAGGCGCGGTCATAAAGCCTGGCCTTGTCGATCCGCACCGAAAGGTGCTTGTTGCCTCCGGGAGGCAGGTGCCTGAGCCCCAAAAGGACGAAGGACCTGTCTTTGGGAAACACGATTTTTCCCTTGCGGAACGGCTTGCCGTAGGGCGAACCATTGCGATACAGGCGCGTGGTCCCGTCTTCCTCGTAGACCATGACAAGATGCAGCTTGAGCCCAGGTTTCGATTCCGGCGCTGAGCCGGCGAAATCCTCGGTGCGGGCGAAATTGTTGCTGCCCGAGATCCAGTGGCCCGGCTTCCGTTCGCCCAGGACGATGGAGTCGAAATCGCCGCCGGGCCCCTGGATCGTCATCACGCCGCCGCCACGCTGGTTGATGTCGGGGAGTTCGCACCAGACTTCCAGGGATTTCGCCTTGAGGTCGATCGGCAGCGGTCCGCTTTGCAGGTAACCCGGCCCCAGTATCACCTCGCCCGCCGCTTGCCTCACCGCTCCAACGGCCTTCAGGTCGAGGCCATGGATGGTATCCTTGAGGTCTCCGTTGAAATCCCACGAGGCGTAGGGCTTCGGGCCCACGGGTTTTTCCCTCCCGCGTTCGGCAAGGAGCCTGGCCCTCGCCGGTTCCACGATGGCGGCGATGGCGGCGCGCGCTTCCTCGATGCGCGCTTGCAGCTCATTCCTTTTCGCGTCATTCAACTTGTTTTTCCCGGCCACCTCCGCCGGGGATGGAACCACCGGTGCAAGGGTCGCGCCATACCAGTCCTGGAGAAACGCGTTGCGGTATGAAAACGGCGGCGAGACCAGCTCGGCGATCGGGCGGTTTTCAATGAAGGCCGCGTCGAACATCAGCAGCGGCTCCAATATCATGGCGAGGCTTGCCGGATAACCCTCGTCCACATTGAAATACGGGCTTTTCCCCGGGTCGGGAGTCGCTCCCAGGGCGTTCTCCAGTTGCAGCCACTGCGTCGGGAAACTGTCGAGGAACCGTTCAACCTTCGGATCCTTCAACATCCGGTCGATGGCGCGGCGGACCATGGCGCGATCGGCGAAACCTCCCCTTTCCGCCATGTCGAGCAGTTCGGCGTCGGGAAGGCTCGACCACAGGAAGAACGACAGCCGGGAAGCCAGTTCGAATTGGCGATCCGATCCGTCGGCGCTCGATGACCGGAACAGGAACATCGGGGAGCACAGGACGGCGGAAGCCACTTTTTTCATGCTTTCCGTGAATGAGGCGCCCCGCGCCATCCTGGATTCGGCGTGGGAGGCATATCGCCGCAAGACCTCGTCCTCGACGGGCCCGCGAAAGGCGATTCGCAGGAAAGGCTTCAGGCGAGCGGTGATCGCGGAGCGACGGTCCTCGTTCGCCGGAGGCTCCTGGAAGAAATCCTTCCAGATTCCCACGGTGTCGGCGTTGAAGTCGGGACTTTCGATGATCGACACGCCAAGCCTCAGGAACGAGTCCAGAAGCAGCGGCGACAAGGTCAGCTTGTTCGCCTGGTTGTCGAAGCCGTGCTCGGCGCGCAAATCCTTGGGGAACGGCCTCACGCCGGCCAGGCCCGGTTCGGGGTTCAGGGCGAGCGACGCCACGCGGACCCGCTCGGGCATCTTTCCCGTGGCCGATGGAACATGGCGGTCCCGTCGGGTCATGAGTTTCTCAGGCAACTCGAACACATCGCGGTTGAGCCGGAAGAGATCGCGCACGGCATAGTTGTACTGCGGCCGGGTCAAACGGTGCAGCCGCGCCGGGGCCTGCTTTTCCGGGGCGGAAGCCTCCCTCATCGATTCCTTGAGCCACTTCAGCAATCCTTCCCGCTGCTGGCCCGTGAATCGCGGTTCGCCCTCGGGCGGCATGTCGTTGGATTCGATGGCGGCGAGGATCCGTTCGAACTGCCTGGCCCTGTCGGACGGGCTTCCATTGGAAACGGAACGGAGCACCTGGAACGCGGCCTTGGGCTTGGTTTCGCCGTGGCACTTTCCGCAATGGGCCTTCAGCAGCGCCAGCGGCGCCGCGGCCTCGTCTTCGGCCATGGCTGGCGCGGCGCTCCCGGCTAGGCGGAGCGCCAACATGATTCTCAGCACGGTGGTCATGACGGGGTGATCCTGATGTGGGACGGGATGGGTCAAGCCGTCAGGTCGGAAATCTCCCCGGTGCTGTCGGCGAATTGCTTCAGTTCCAGGCCCATGATCCGGGCGAAAGTCAGCCACAGGTTCGAGTTCAGCGTGCCGCTCGGGCACTTCAGGTGGCGGCCCTGCCGAATCTTCCCGCCACCCTTGCCCGCGACGATCATCGGCAAGTCGTAGTACTGGTGCGTCGCGCCATCACCAAGGCCCGCTCCGTAGGCGACGATCGAATTGTCGAGCAGGCTGGTTCCATCCGCCTCCCTGATCGCCTTCATCCGGGAAAGCACATAGGCGTATTGGCGAATGTGGAACAGGTCGATCTTCTGGACCTCCTTGTAGCCCTCCCCCTTCTGGTTGTGCGTCATGCTGTGGTGCTGAACGGGCTTGTCGAACACGCCCTCGTACATGAGCGTCGCGTCCCAGCGCTCGGGCCCGATCATGAAGGTGCAGACATTCGTGATCCCCATCTGGAACGCCAGGAGCATCAAGTCGGCCTGGAGCCTGATGTATTCCCCGCGGGGAAGCACTTCGTTCTTCGGTATCCTGATGTCGGCATTGGCCAACAGCTTGTCGAGCTTGCGGATCCTCAGCTCGATGTCGCGGATCATGTGCATGAACTGCGCCATGGTCTCCTTGTCGTCACGGCCGAGTTTCCGGGACAGGGAATTGGCATCGGCCAAGACGAGGTCGGTGACATCCGACAAGTGGGATCCAAGCCCGTCGCGCAGGAACAGACGGTCGTACAGCTTTTTTGGATCCTTGATGGAGGGAGCCATCTTGTTCGGCCCGTACCACGAGATGTTGTCGAACTCGATGGGTTCCTTGGGTGTCGTGAATCCGTTGCAACTGATCTCCAGCGTGTTGAACGCCGTCGATCGGCCCACGACATCGCCGACCACCTGGTCGAGGGTCCGCCCGTTGGGATGCCGGACTCCCCTGGCGGCCGCCTGCTCCGGCGACAGGCTGGTCAGGTAGCATGAGGCGCCCTGGGCGTGCACATCCTGGCCGTTCTTGTAGGAACGGTCGAGCCCGGTGATCAGCGTGATGTCGGAGGCATGGTCGGCCAGAGGCCGCATCGATTGGCTCAACTGCAGCGGATAGATTCCCGGATCCTGCTTGAACCGGCGCTGGTTCTTGGTTTTGTCGGCGTCAAAATTCCCGATGAATCCGGGAAGTTCGGCATTCTCCTCGCCGGGGAAGAAGCAGCGGCGCACGATCCCGTTGGGAATGTAGAGGATCGCCAGTTTCTGGCTCGGCTTGGCCTGCAACTTGTCTTGCGCGGAACGGGCCAGCGAGTGGAACAGGGGGAGCGAAAGGACGGCCCCGTTGGCTTTCAAAACCTTCCGGCGGGTCAACTTCATGCGATCACCCCCTGGTGCAACGGTTGGTTATTTGGAAACCTTGTCACGGACGCGGGAACATCGACTCAACACTCTACCATGCCCTTCAAAAACTGGAATTCGGGTGCCAAGGAACAGGAATCATGCGTGTTGCCGGCAGGCCGTGCGCGCGGAAGCATGAATGAGACCGGCCTTATGAAAATATGGGTTTAAACCGGCATTCCGGTCTGTTGGGCAACAGCCAAACCATTCGCTGCAAAGCGACATCGGGCCGATCCTTGCGGCTCCCAAGGTATGCCCTGGACAACTCCCCTTCCCCTTGGCGAGCCGGGCAAGAGAGAACGGCCCAAAACGCGTCGGCCTCGCGGGGCACAAGGTCGGGGGATTTTTTCAGCGAGGGTATCAGTTGGGCCCCGATCTGTTGTTTGATGGCCGAATCATGGCTCAACCTCATCGACTCATTCACGGAAATCGCCCGGGACAAGCATCACTCCAAAATCGAGAGGGTCTCCGCCTGGTCGTTCCAGCAACGGCGCCTCAAGGTTCGCTGCGGGAAGCAGACTGACACCCATCAGGCTTTCCTGACAATTGGCTGTATGATGTTCGGATTAAACCGCTTGACAAGGTTTTGCTGGATTCCCTAAATCCACCCGGGACGATCCCCATCGGACTTTAGGAGATCACCTCGCAAATGAAATTACAATCGCTAACCCCTCCGAAAGGCCCAACCTTGCACCCCAATAATCAGAATGCACGACAAGTAAAAGATATTTTTTACCTATAAATTATTTCATGCTAATGGGGATGTCAACAATGAAGATCCATCGAACAATGATCCGAAGCGTTGGGGTGTTAGCCGCATTTCTCGTTTACTGTTGCCATGCTTCCGCGGGCGAGGAACCCTTGGCCACGGAGACCTTTTATGTCAATCCTGAAACGGGCAGCGACACCAACAACGGCACCAAAGAAAAACCATTAAAAACGCTTGGCGAGGCCGCCAAGCGCGTGACCGAATCCAAGGGGAAGGGCCCCACCACGGTGGTTCTATCCGAGGGAGTCCATGCGATCGACAAGACGGCGGTCTTCAAGCCCCTGCGAAAGTACACGAAAGACATTCGTCTCATCATTCGCGCCGAGGCGCTCCCCAACGATCCGGAATGGAATCCCGCCCGCATGCCGGTTCTCATCTCGACCATGCCCCTGTCGAAAACATGGATGGGTCGGCCGGATCCGTTCGATGGCGTGTCGTACGGAATTCAGATCGAAACCAGCCATGTCACGATTCAAGGGCTGAGAATCCTGGGAAGTCCGGTCCACGAACACCCTAAACCGGGAGCGGTCCGGCGCAACTATCCCATCGTGAGGGAGGGTCGCGATCTCGATGACCTGCTGGTTACCCAGTGCCTCTTCCTGGGCGATGAGCACGCGGCGCCGAATCACCTGCCAGTCCTTGCCAACGGGCATGGCATCGTGCTTGATCACTGTGTTTTCTACGGGTGCAAAATGAAGTCGTTTACTGGTCCGCCGACCGGGGCCGAAGCAAGGGATGCGGCATGCGGAATTGCCTGGTCCATGGCGCTTATGGCTGTGGAATCTGGACAATGAGCCCGGGTGATGATTTTGAGTTCCACAATAATGTCATTGCGGACAGCCTTTATGGTTGGATCATCGAGGGCGGTGAGCGGCCGGCGTTCAATGTGACAAAATCGCTCTTTTCCAGAAACAAGCACCAGGCCGGGACCGGTGCGGGTCCATTGTTGAACTTCAAGGAGACGGATCCCGCCTTCCTGAAGTTCGCCGAAGTCACGGTGACTGATAAACCGGTCATGATCGACCTCGACCAAGCCAAAAAACAATATCTCCATCTGATCCCGGGGACTATGGGTGCCGACCTGGGAGCCGGACTTTTTCACGCCAAGGATCGTCCAAATTGATCTTCAAGCATCATTTCCTTGGAAGTTGCGCGCATGACGCCATGGTGAATCCCATGGCTGAAATGCCACGGTGATTCAGGGACTCGACAACAGGTCGCGAGCAGGCTTCCATTTGGTAAATGGAAATAAACAGGCCCCTAGAGCAGACTTCAAATGATTGATCTGCTCAAGACCCCAGTACCCGCCACCATCCTGTTAGCCCTTTCATACCCTTCAAGCCTCGATCGCCGCGAGCGGCCTCTGAACTGGCAGGAGATTGTTGAACGCCTGCGAGGGCCTTTCTCCTAGGCGATGAACGGATCTCCATATGAAGGCCAGACAAAGGCTGCCGATGCTTAGGAGCCCCCAGCGAAGTAAGGGGCGAGTCGATCAAGGAACAACACCAAGAGCCATAGCAGAAACAAAAGAGCCCCGAACGCAGGCGCGTAGCGCCGGAGTGAGCGGGTCGATTCCTGATCCAAACCCGCTCATTCCGCCTTCGACAGCGTTCGGGGCTCTATTGGTTTTACTCAACGCACATTTGTGTTTGTTCTGTCACCGTCAACAATTCAACTCACCCATTTGAAGACTGCTATAATGTATAAAAGAATGGCGAACGGAACCGAAGGCGGAGTGAGTGGGGCGCGTTTCAGGCAAAGCAGGATCATCCCCAAGCTCGTGAAACGGAACACCGAACATGGAATCGGCTTGGGCAAGCCTCGCTCCACCCGACTTCAAAATCAGTTTCGGAATTGAGCCGTCAACACAAAAAACCAATGAAAAGGGCAGCGTGGCCATTGGCGCCACGCTGCCGATGTGAATCCGAAAGAAAGAACGGATTACTTGGCGTTCTTCTCGGAATCGACCTTGGCCTTCACATCCACGGGGTTGGTGGAAACGGTCTGGGCGACCTTGGTCGAAAGCTTCTTGGCGATCAGGCCGCTAGGATCGCAGCCGGCCGCCACGGCGATGATTTTCCCGCCCTTGTCGATCAGGAAGTTGGTCGGCATGGTCGTCGTCTGGAAGGTCTTCCAACTGTCACCCTTGGTGTCCACGGCGTAAAGCATGTCGAGTTTCTTCTGCTTGACATACGCGGCAACCTTGGCATCGGGTTCCTTGAACACGGCCAGCGAGATCAGGCCGTTGTTCTTGTACGACTCGTGCAGGGCCTGGAAGTAAGCCAGTTCCTTGTCGCAGCCGGAGCAGCCACAGGTGAGGCGCACCAGCACAGGCCCCTTGGCGGTGAGGTCGGCCAAGTTGATTTCCGTGCCATTCGCATCCTTGATCGTGAATGCGGGCGCCTGGTTACCGGGTTCAAGCATCTTGGCAGCCGGCTTGGGCTGGTCTTTTTTCGCGGGCGCCTTCTTGGGCTCCTCGGCGGACACGCCGAAGGCCAAAACAAGCCCGAGGGACAGGCAAAGCAGACGATTCATGGACATCCCCTTGTTTCATCATGCAAAGGTTTAGAACCGAATGAAATGTACCACACCTTAAATCAAATGAAAGCTTTGGTTGTTTGAAGCACGCGATCTTGCTTTCCCGCGTTGAAAACCTTTGAGGCAATCCAATTGAAAAGCCACGGATGCCATGACCGGCCCCGACTTGATCGGGTGGAACTGCGGTCGGCCCCTATGCGAACACCTCAGCGATGGGTGTCGAGTTCGGCACCAGTGGCACAGGGCGGTCGAGGCGGTCACGCAGTTCCAGGTCGGGGCTCAGGCCCAGGGCGCGGTAGATGGTCGCGATCACATCACCCGCGGTCACCGGGTTCATGCTCGGGTACGCGCCGTGCTTGTCGCTCGAGCCAAACACGAACCCGCCCTTCGTGCCGCCGCCGGCGTACAAAACCGAGTAACAGAACTCCCAATGGTCGCGGCCCGCGCCGGCATTGATCTTCGGCGTGCGGCCGATCTCGCCCATCGCCACCACGAGCGTGCGCTCGAGCAGGCCGCGGTCGGCAAGGTCGGTAAGCAACTGCGAAAAACCCAGGTCAAATTGTGGCAACAGCACATTCTTCAGCTTGGCAAAGTTGCCGCCGTGGGTGTCCCAGGTCGAGTTCGCGTCCGGCGCCCACGACACGCACGCCAGACGGGTCCCGGCTTCCACGAGCCGCCGCGACAGCAGCAGGCTCTGGCCGTAGATGTTGCGTCCATAGGCGTCACGCACGCGGGTCGGTTCGTCCTCGATGCGGAAGGCGCGGCGGGTCGCGGTCGAGGTGAGCAGGTCGCACGCGCGCCCCTGCAGGCGCTCCAAATCGGCGGAGTCAGCGGTGCGCACCGCAAGGCTGGTGCCGTTCACGGCGCTGAGCAACTCGTTGCGGGAATTCGCGCGGGCGGTGGTCATGTCCGGGCCGTGGGAGAGCGCGGGCATGTTGAAGCTGTCCGGCTGCGGCCCGCCCTTCAGCACCAGAAATGGATCGTGCGACTTGCCAAGCCAACCCCCGAGGTAGCCGGGTTGCGGCGGCCCTCCCGCCCCCTCGAGCGTGAGATAAGGCAGCAGCACATAGGGAGGCACATGGGCGCTGGGGGGGCGGTACCGCGCCAGTGCCGAACCGACTGAGGGATGATCGGTCGGCTTCGCCCCGAGCAGGCCGGCCTTCACCCCGCTCGGCACGCCGGTGAGCGCGGTGTACACCGCCGGCGCGTGCGCCACTTCGTGGTGGTGAACGGAGCGCACAAGGGTGCAGCGGCTCATTTGGCGCGCGAGTCGGGGCAGGTGTTCGCAAACCTGAAGGCCAGTCACGCTCGTGGAAATCGGCTTGAACTCGCTGCGCATTTCCTGCGGCAGATTCGGCTTCATGTCCCACATGTCGAGGTGGCTGGGGCCGCCATTAAGGAACACAAGGATGCACGAGTCCGCCGTGGCCTCGGTACGCGAACCGCGATTCGCGGCGAGCAGTTGCGGAAGCGACAGGTTCAGCGCGCCGATAGCCCCGATTTGGAGCATGTTGCGGCGATTGAGACCCACCGGGCCGCGGCAATTCATTGGGTGTCGCATGGGAGGGCCCCTTACGAGGCAGGCGCGCTTGCGGGAACTGGATCAAGCCTGACACACGGCCGGGGCCAGGTCAACCAGCAGCTTTTCCCAATATTCACTAGGCGAATGTTCTTGCCCGCGTCCCGGGCATCGGGTAGTTCATTGGGAGTTTCACTCATGATTTGAAATCATTTTGCGACCGTCATGCATGAATCATCAAACAATGATTTAAGCGGTGGACATTCGCGCGGTTCTTTTTGTCGATTCGTCGCCATCTTGATGGGTGGATTGCCGATGATGAAGCCATTGCGGGCCAACCAGAACGCTGGCAAACCGCCGCATCAATCCTCCGTAATGTTTGGATATGCGGATTTGAGTCGCGAAGCGTTTGCCTGAGGCGGGAAAGGACATTTTCTCATGCTGAGCTTGATGGATGGTCGCCGCGGTTTTTCCCGGCGGTCTTTTCTGCGGGTCGGCAGCCTTGGCCTTGGGGGGCTTTCCTTGCCGCAGTTACTGGCGGCCAAGGCGGCATCAGGGCCCGGCAGCAGCGTCCTCCGCGACAAGGCTGTCGTCTTCCCTGTTCATGCATGGCGGGTCCAGCCAAATTGAAACATTCGATCCGAAAATGTCGGCGCCCGCCGGTATCCGCAGCGTCACCGGCGAGGTGCAAACGAAACTCCCCGGCGTGACCTTCGGCGGCACATTTCCCAACCTCGCGGAACGAGCCAACCGGCTGGCGATCATCCGCTCATTTTCGTTCGAAGGCCGCGGCAACCACGACCTCAGGCCTCTCGTCGGCGGCGAATCGCTCGACGCCAACCTCGGTACGGTCTATTCCCGGGTGGCGGGCGCCAACCGCCCCGGCGCGGGCATGCCCACCAATGTCATGCTCTTTCCAAGGTCGGTCGATCCCACCGCGGGGCCAAACCAAAACTCATTCGGCCGATTCGAAAGCACCGGCCCGTTCGGGTCGGCCTACGCGCCGGTGGTTCCCGGCACGAGCAGCGGCGGCGGATCCTTGCACCAGGACATGCGCCTCACCCTGTCCCGCGATCGAATGGAAGACCGATGGCACTTGCTGGAAAAGCTCGATGGCATCAAGCGCCAGTTGGATGCCGACGGGTTCGAGGACTACAGGCGACAGGCCTATGAGACCGTCATCGGCGGCGTGGCGAAGGCGTTCGACCTGTCGCAGGAAGACCGGCGGGTGATCGATCGCTACGACACGAGCCGTCTCTGCAATCCGGAATCGGTCACGCTGGGACCCGACGGCAAACAAAAGGGCTTTTATCCCCGCTATGTCGACCACGGCAAGACGCTGGGCAAGGAACTGTTGCTCGCTCGTCGCCTGGTGGAAGCGGGCTGCGGGTTTGTCACCGTGACGACGAATTTCGCCTGGGACATGCACGCCGACGGCAATAATCCGGCCGTGAGGGAAGGCATGAATTTTTCGGGGCCCGTGTTCGATCACGCGGTGTCGGTATTCCTTGACGACCTCCGCGACCGCGGGCTTGAGGACAAGGTGCTGCTGGTCGCGACGGGAGAAATGGGGCGGACCCCGAAGGTGGACAACAATGGAGGCCGCAACCACTGGCATCACAGCGCGCCGCTGCTGCTCGCCGGCGGCGGCTTGCAGATGGGACAGGTGATCGGCCGAACAACCAAGGATGGTGGCAAACCGGCCACGGAACCGATGACGGTCGAACGCCTGCATGCGACAATCCTGCACACCCTTCTTGATGTGGGGCAAATGCGGGTGACCCATAGCCACCTGCAGGATGTGATCCGCATCGCCACCGCCGCCGAGCCGATTTCCGGCCTGACAAGTTAGGCCGGTTGGTATCGCCCGCAAGGATATCGCCGACCCGGCGGGCATCCCCACCTACAATCCCATTCGTTGCGAATGCCTTGTCGGCAAAGCGGACGGCAAGGGCATGAAGAGTTTGCTAAGGTGGTGTTTTCACATCAGGACACGCATCGTGAAGAACCGGATACAAAACATCGCCCTGCCGACCTTGCTGGCGATGGGCCTCTCGAGCCCGCTTGTCACCATCCCGCCAGTCCACGCCGCTGAAAAAAATAAAAGTGCGCAGCCGCCCGACCTCACCAAGGGCGATTCGATCGCCGCGGACGCCAGGCACGACTGGAACCTCGGTGCCACGGGGCTGCGAGGATGGATGCACAGCGACACGCTGGTAACGAGCGATGCGCGGCAGGTCGCCGTCACGAAAGTGGAGGCGAAGTCGCCCGCGGATGGCGTGATCGCGGTGGGCGATGTGATCCTCGGCGTCGGCGGCAAGGCGTTTTCGGTCGATCCGCGCACCGAAATGGGTCAAGCACTCACGGCGGCGGAAACGGAGGCCGGAGGCGGCAGACTGATCCTCACCCGCTGGCGCGCGGGCAAGACGGACGAGGTCGCCCTGAGGATTCCGGTGCTCGGCAGCTACTCGTCCACGGCTCCGTTTGATTGCCCGAAGTCAAGGCGCGTCCTCGAGCGGGGATGCCAAGCGATCCTGGCGCGCATGAGCGCCCCGGAATACGCCCTTCAGGATCCCATTCCCCGTTCACTGAATGCGCTGGCCCTGCTGGCCAGCGGCGAGGCGGCCTACCTGCCTCGGATCAAAAAAGAGGCGGAATGGGCGGCGGCGTACTCGTCAGCAGGCATGCAGACCTGGCACTACGGCTATGTGATGATGTTCCTGGGGGAGTATGTGGCCGCCACGGGTGATCAGTCGGTGATGCCCGGCCTCAAACGCCTCGCCCTCGAATCGGCGAAAGGCCAAAGCGCCGTCGGTTCGTGGGGCCATGGGTTTGCAAGACCCGATGGAAGGCTCGGCGGCTACGGGATGATGAACTCGCCGGGAGTTCCCCTGACGATTTCGCTCGTGCTGGCCCGCGAGGCGGGTGTCAGGGATGCCGCCGTGGATCTCGCCATCGAGCGCAGCGTTCGCCTGCTTCGCTTCTACATCGGCAAGGGAGCCATCCCCTACGGCGATCATCACCCGTGGATCGAGAACCATGAGGACAACGGCAAGTGCGGCATGGTTTCGGTGCTCTTCAGCCTGCTCGGCGAGTCCAAGGGCGCGGAGTTCTTCTCGCGCATGAGCCTCGCCTCGCATGGCCCGGAACGCGACACAGGCCACACGGGAAATTTCTTCAACTTGCTTTGGGCCATGCCCGGAGTGGCTCATTCGGGCCCCCAGGCCACCGGCGCGTGGATGAAGGAATTTGGCGCTTGGTATTTCGACCTCGCCCGGCGCTGGGACGGCAACCTGGCGCACCTCGGTCCGCCTGAAAAAGGCAACGACAGCTACGCCGGATGGGATTGCACCGGTGCCTACATGATCGCCTATGCCATGCCTTTGAAGAAAATCCATCTCACAGGCAAGAAGCCCGGCGCGGTGCCCCAACTCGACGCCGCCACCGCGCAGTCCGTCATCAGCGATGGCCGCGGCTGGAACAACAAGGATCGCAAAAGTTTCTATGACGCCCTGGGCGAGGAAGAACTGCTCGCGCGCTTGCGCAACTGGTCTCCGATCGTTCGCGAACGGGCCGCGATGGCTCTCGGCCGCCGAACAACCGCTCCCGTCGCCGCCTTGGTCGACATGCTCGCGTCTCCAAGCCTCGATACCCGCTACGGGGCCTGTCAGGGCCTGATTTTCCTCCGGGGACGCGCGGCGCCGGCTGTCGACGCCTTGCGGAAAACTCTGGCGGATCCTGATCTCTGGCTGCGCATCAAGGCCGCCGAGGCGCTCGCCGCCATTGGCAAACCCGCCATGAAAACCGTGCCGCGATTGCTCGAACTGCTGGCCCAGGTGGACACGGACAATGATCCTCGTGGAATGCAGCAGCGCTACCTCACCTTCGCGCTGTTTGATCGCGACGGCATGCTCAGTCGCTCGCTGGAGGGCGTGGATCGCGAGGCGCTCTACAAGGCCGTGAGAACGGGACTGAAGAACCAGGACGGGCGGGCGCGCGGCAACTTCGGCTCGGTCTATCGCATTCTCTCCACGGATGACATCAAGCCATTGCTGCCAGCCATCCACGAGGCGATCGTGCAACCCGCTCCCAGCGGGGAAATGTTCGCCGACGGCATTCGGGTGGAAGGCCTGCGTCTGCTCGCACAGCATCGCATCGAGGATGGCATCGGCGCCGTTGTGAAATACGCCCGCGACCAAAACCCGTGGGCAAGCGAGAACCGGACGCCGGAACTCATGAAAATCCTGATCGCCTATGGCGCGCACGCCAAGATAGTGGTTCCGGAATTGGAAAAACTCGCCTACTACTTCGAGAAAGAAGAGAAGGATTTCCCCAAGAACCTCGGCCGCCAAAAAGCCAATTCCGTCCGCGATGCCATCAAGGCCATCAACGCCAGCACGGAATCGCCGCCCCTCATCAAGCTCCAATAAGATCCATCAAATCATCACATCAGGTTTCAAAATCATTGGAAATTTGAGACTAAGGTCGCTCCCGGAAGCTTCCATAAGGCAGCGGAATTGAAGGCCAGGGTCGGCATTTCCCGCACGAGCAGGTTGTTTTTCAGGTTCCTGGTGCCTCAATGGCCGGGGGCGCATTCGCGGGGAGATACGATGGATGAGCTCAATGCGAATCTCGCCGAAGTCATCGAAATGCTGCTCGAGGATGGGGAGCCTGCCATGGGATCAGAGTTTATCGGAACGCAGGCGGTCCAGGTGGGTGCGGGCGGCTTGGGCTTCGGCATCGGCGGTGTCGGTGGCGACGGGGATTTCCTGCCAGGGGGCGTCTTGCATGTCGAAGAGGTCGCCCGTGTGCGTGAGTTTCCACAGGGTATCGCGGACGTAGCGGTCGCTGCGCAACTGCACATAAACCCAAGTCACGCGACGCCGACCGCGACCTCTTTGACCTCGAGACCGACGCCGGTGGCTCCTTCGTGGAACTGCCGAAGGGATGCTGGGTGCGGGTACGGGGCGTGTTCGGCGACGAAGTCACGCTCTCCTCCCCGGACATGCCGCGGCCGTATACCGCAGCCGACATCGAGCGGCGGTATGCCTACTCGGGTCGGCTCAAGTCCGATGCGCTCATCCACTCGCTGACCGCCGACTGACGGCCCGGCGTCAGTATTGGATCGCGATGCCGGCGTCGGAGAAGAAGGGGGCGGCCTCGGCGGCGAGGCCCCAGCCGACGCGGAGGCCGATCTCGACGTTGCGGGTGATGCTGTAGTGGGTGCCGGGGCTGAAGAAGGGCTGCTGCGTGTCGTGGATGCGACCCTGGGTATAGGAGCCGAACCACTCGGCGTGCACTTCGAACCGCTCGGTGACGGGCGCCCGCAGGACGACGGACGGGCTCCAGCGGCTGTACCACTTGACGGCGCCCTCGGTGTAGGCGTAGCGGAGCGCACCGTCGAACCGCCAGTCGTCGCCCAGGTCCCAGCCGGCGACGATCGTCGCCACCGGCACCGTGCCAAACACGTCGCCATACGTGGGCGTCGATGCTTCCATGATGAAGCAGATGTCGGGCAGCAAGCCATTCTGGTGCGAGGTGGCCAGCTTGAAGCCATAGAGGATGCTCGATTCGTAGAGCGTGCTGCCGTCGAGCGTCCCCTCCCCCACCTCGACGCTCGTCACGATGTTTCCCTGCGAGCCAATGCCGTAGTTCACGCCAAACCGCCACTCCCACCACTCGTTGGCCCCGTATCGGATGAGCAGCTCGGGGTAGTTGTTGGTGGGTAGGCCGGTGGCGTTGTCGATGAACACGTACGATGCCTCCACGAGTCCGCGGCCGGCATCGACGCAGTAGGCGGAAGGCGTGAAGGCGTCGCGATCGGCGTCGAGTTCGACGCCCAGCTTGCGGGCGAGCAGCCGCACCGACGGGGCGGCGGCGACCGACTGCGGCGGGGTGTGCGGGAGCACCGCCGAGCGGCCGTTGCTGCCCGCCCCGCTGACGACGCCGGCCAACTCGCCCCGCACCACGGGCAGCTTCTGCGGGGCGGGGGCGGCTTCCGCCGGGGCGTCGGACGGCGTGTACCGCATCACCACCTGCCCCACCTTCACCTTCGCCCCCGGCTCGGCCAGCGTCTCACTCACAACGCCGCCGAACGGCGACGGCACTTCCATCGTGGCCTTGTCCGACATCACCTCGATGAGCGGTTGGGCACGCTTCACCTTGTCGCCGGGCGACACCAGCCAGCGCACCAGCTCGACCTCAATCAACCCCTCGCCGACCGGCGGTAGCGCGAAATCCATGACCGGGCCTCGGAGCGGACCCGCGGCGGGAGAGTGCCACGGCCCGAGCTAGTTTATGCGTGGGTCGCCGGATGTGAGGAAGTCTGACCACGGTCTCAATTTTCACACACGCCGTCTAGCGTCGGGAGCGACAGGTGGGTAAACTCGACCTCGGTCGCTCAAGTCACGGTCTGTTGCTCCCCATCCCTTCTTCTGAGGCTGAGTCATGACCCGTCCCTCGTCTCGTCGGTCGGC
>Ga0194133_10000239_pt1 | contig 116414 bp, 131 predicted proteins | sample TA2KigOf40mmetaG_FD_155448 | JGI IMG/M metagenome (GOLD analysis project Ga0194133, IMG submission 155448) | Freshwater microbial communities from Lake Tanganyika, Tanzania - TA2015055 Kigoma Offshore 40m | ecosystem: Environmental > Aquatic > Freshwater > Lake | place: Tanzania: Lake...
GTTGGTACGACGGCAACCCGGCGAATCTCCACAAGTTGCCTCCCAGCGAAGTGGGTGCCCGCTATGTGCGCCTCGCCGGTGGACCCGACGCCTTACTGCAGGAGGCTCGACGTTGTTTCGCCGAGGGCGACTACCGGTGGGTCGCGGAATTGGCGAATCATCTGGTGTTCGCCGATCCGTCGAACGTGGAGGCGCGTCAATTGCAGGCCGACGCACTCGAGCAACTCGGATACCAGAGCGAGTCGACCACGTTCCGCAACGCGTATCTGATGGGAGCACAGGAACTTCGTCAGGGTCCACCGCAACTCGGCAGTTCGGAAGTTCGTGGGCGCGGACTACTGAAGGCGATGACGATCGAGCAGGTGTTCGACACACTCGCGGTGCGTCTGAAGAGTGAAGCCGTTGCGGGCGTGAGGCTGTTCGTGAACTGGACGTTCCCCGACATGGCCGGAACTCCCGACGAGAAGTGGGTGCTCGCACTCTCCAATCGGACGCTCTATTCGGTGCAGGGACGACATCAGGACGAGGCCGATGCCTCGATTCGCCTCGATCGCTCGCTCTTGCTGCGGATCATTGTGCAAGAAACGTCGTTCGCCGACGAGATCGGGGCCGGCACCATCGCGCTCGATGGTGATGCGGGGGCGCTCTTGACGGTGTTCGGCAACCTCGACGTGTTCATGGGCAGCTTCCCCATCGTCGAACCCTGACCCCAAACAGTCTGAGGGTTGTGGTTCTGGGTGAAGAATTCGCTGGAATCCAGCGAATTCTTCACCCAGAACCACGAAGAAATCTAGGGTTGGGGGGTGGACACGTTGTCGAAAGTCTTGGCGATCATCCTCGCGATCGTCTGTGTCGTCACGGCCGTCGCCGACTTCAAGACCATCCCCCAGGTCATCCAGACCATGGAACGCCTCAAGCTTCCGTTGCGGATCATCCCCGTGCTCGGTGTGGCCAAACTCGCCGGGGCATTCGGCCTCGTCATCGGCCTGTCCATCGATGCGCTGCTCGTGTATTCGGCGATCTGTCTCACCGTGTACTTCGTGCTCGCCACATGGTTCCACTTACGCGTGAAGGACGACTTGGTGGAGACTGCTCCCGCCGCGACCCTCTCACTCGTGAGCCTGGCCACTCTGCTCACCGCCATCTAGGCGATGGAATCAGTGCGGGTAACGCGCCAACGCTGACGTGATCTCGGCCTCGGCGGCCGCTCGACCTTCCCAACCGCGAATATTCGTTTCCTTGTTGGGTTCGAGCAACTTGTACACCTGGAAGAAGTTGCCGATTTCACCCAAGAGGTGCTCGGGGAGATCTTCGATGTCTTCGTAGTCGGCGAAACGCGGATCGCGAGCCGGCACACACAACACCTTGGCGTCTCCACCGGCTTCGTCTGCCATCCAGAACACCGCTACCGGTCGAACCATTACGTGACAGCCCGGAAACGTGGGCTGGCTCAACCACACGAGCGCGTCAAGCGGATCTCCGTCGTCACCCAACGTATTGGGAAAGAAGCCGTAATCGAGCGGATACTGCGTGGCCGTGAACAGTGTGCGATCGAGCCAGATCGCACCCGAGTCGTGATCCATCTCGTACTTGTTGCGAGACCCTTGCGGGGTCTCGACCACCATCTCGACTTCCACGACGTCAGGAAGCGAGCATCGCGCGGATGGACACCAACGTGGCCTGCACCCAGTCGCTCTGATCTTCGCCAGTGATGTCGGCGTAGATGCGACCGAGAAGAAGCGACTGGAAGGCCGAGGCGATTCCCGGCAACGACACGGTCGGGCTGATGATGCCGCGATCCTTCATCATCTGCAGCGTCTCGGCGAGGTGGGCCGTTCCTTCGGACTGCGCGTTAGCCAGTGACGCGGCCAGGGCCTTGTTGTGTTCGCTTGCGGCGACGAGGGCGATACGGCGACGGCGGCGAAGTCGCGCAGCCTTGTCGTCATCGGCGTTCAGAGCGATCTCGATGTAACCCATCACTTGCTCGAACTTGTCGCTGCCCAACAGAAACGACCGCAAGATTTCCATTTCCTTGAGCGTGTCTTCGAGGCCACGATCGACTTCGACGGTGGCGATCAGACCACCACGGCTGCCGAAGTGGTGGTACACCGAACTGCGCGACACACCCGACTTCTCGAGCACTCGATCGAGGTTGAACTTCACCGCGCCGTACTTGTCGAGCTCGGCGCGAGCGAACTTCTTGACCAGAGCCATCGTCTGGATGCCGTCAGAACGCTTGCGAAGAGGGGTGACCATGAGGCGCTCCTAGGCAGTGTGTGCCGGCGCCCCGACAGCCGGACCGATGTACTTCGGTCGGAAGAACAGTGTGAACACCACACCGGCGGCGGCAATGCAGATCGTGGACACCAAAAGAGGTTGGCTCGACGTGATGCTGGAGGTGATGTAGCCCACCAGGATCGACGCCGGTACCTGAGCCAGGTTCTGCACACTCGAGAGAACTCCGAGGGCCTGACCCTGCTGGCCCGGCAACGCCGATCGGCTCACCAAACTCGACACGTTCGCGATCGAGAGTCCGTTCGACGCCGTGAAGAACGGAATGATCGCGTAGATCCAGAAGGTGGTCGATGTTGGCGTCACGAAGTACAGAAGCATCATCAACGCCAAACCGAAGAAACTGAACCGGAGCACCTTGTAGTCAGCGAACGACTTGGCGATACGGCCGACCAGCACGGCTTGCGAGAGTGCGATGAATAAACCGACGATGGCGAAGTAGTCACCCGTCTTCGAGGCGCTGTAACCGAATTCGTTGCGGAGATACACGCCGAAGAACGTCGTGAAGAACGTGAAGCCGGCGTTCCACAAGAAAGCCGAGGCCAGAACTACCCGCAAACGATCGGACGAGAAGCCTGTGACGACGTTCTGAACCGATCGCATCACGTTCAGCTTGGTCTGTGCACTCTTCTCGCGGAGTGTCTCGGGGAACGCTCCGAGTATCAAGGCGCAGTTGGTGAGCGACAAGATGGCCGCGAACCAGAAGGGCGTGGTGGCGCCGAACCAATCGGGCGTGTCGAACAGCCCGTAGAAGCTCGTGTTGGGAGAACTCAGTTTGCCGCCCAAGTACGGACCGATGATGAAACCGAGGCCGAACGCGGCACCGATCAAACCAAAGTTGCGCGCGCGGTTGGAGTCGTCACTGATGTCGCCAATCGCCGCTTGGGCAACGGCGATGTTGCCGCCCGTAAATCCGTCGAGGGCGCGGGCCGCGAAGAGCAAGGGAATGCTCGCGATGCTGATGCCAATGGCGAAGAGCATGTAACCGATCGCCGTTCCGAAGATCGACAGCGCCAGAACCGGACGACGGCCGAAACGATCTGATAACTGACCGAGAATCGGTGCCGCGACGAACGAAGCGAACGGGTAGGCGGCCTGCAGCCAGCCGAGCATGATCAGACCCTCGGTGAACGACCAACTCTCCGGGGTCACCCGAAACGGCGACCCCGGGCTGATGAGCAACGGAAAAACCGGAATCAGAATTCCGAAACCGAGCAGGTCGAGAAAGACCGTGAAGAAGACGGAGAGGAGGGGCTTACCGCGCACGAGACGACGGTAGTCGCCGAGCCCTCAGGCCGAGACCATCCGTTCACCGCGACGGTCGTACGCGATGTTCGACGCCATGAGGTGCTGATGCGACCCGACGGCATCGCGATACAAACGCGACAGAACGCTCGAGTTGAACAGCGCGCCCGCGCCGGCGAAATGGAACAGGTGCGTCACCGCGCCAACTGCAAGCTCGGTCGCGTAGGCGATGACGCCACCGAGTCGTTCGTTACCCGCCACCGTGAGGGTCTCGCCCCGCCGAAGCAGCGCATCCACCTCACCGAACTCGGACAGCCCGAAACCACGCGCGGCTTCGATCTGGATCTGAGCCTTGCCCACTTCGTACTTGAACGCTCCGCGATCGGCGAGTCGACCATCGAGTCCGCGTGCCTTGCCCCGCGAGTACGTCACGATCTCGTCGACGAAGCGCTGGCACACACCGAGGGTGAAGCCAAGGTTCTCGGCCGCCACGTAACCCTGATACGAGAGCGCGAACATCGGGCCACCGCGTTCGATCGGAGCGAACGGATCGATCGAGAGGTGATCGGGCACGAACACCCCGTCGGCGATCACGTCGATGCTTCCGGTTCCCTTGAGAGCCATCACGTTCCACTCCCCCGTGACGGTCACCTGTTCGGCCCGCACGATGAGGATCCGCGGGCGCGGCTTGTCGCCCTCGCTCAACGCTGTGAGGAGGATGAACTCGGAGTGCGGAACGCCGCTCGCGTATCTCCAGTGTCCGTTGAGTTGGTAGCCGCCATCGACTCGGATGAATCGTCCCGAGGGCGCCGACACCGCAGCCATGAACGGACACGCATCATCGGCGAACAACTCGGCAACTCCGGTATCGGCGAGCCGCGCACCAGCCATTCCACACGCACCAGCGTGATTGAAACCCGTCCACGCGGCCGTGGCGTTGCGGTACGACAGCGCCGAGAAGAAGCGAAGCTGATCGGCCAGTAGGAGAAGATCGCCCCCCACTTCCACCGGTGCCTTGATCATCGGAACCCGGATCTCACGCATCACGTCGACGAGTTCGATCGGTGCGCGACCGAGTGAGTCGGCTTCCTCGGCGAGCCGGTCGAGACGATCGGCACTCGATTCGATCTCCGACACGATTGCCTCCACCGAACGCGCAGAACGCATCAGAAGACTCCCTCGTAACTTCCGCCATCGAGCTGAATGCTCTGACCACTGAGATAACTGGCCTGCGCCGAACACACGAAGGCGAACGTGTCGCCCAACTCGTGAGCCTGACCGAGCCGACCGGCCTTGATGGAAGCGATCTGTTCGGCACGGGCCTGCTCGTACGAGATTCCCTTCATCTTCATCGCCACCTGAGCCATCTGCTCCTGTCGCGCGGTGTCGAATCGCTCGGGCAACAACTGATTGATCGTCACGTTGTGTTTGGCGACGTCCTTCGACAATCCCTTGAGAACGCCCGTGAGTCCGAGTCGAGTGCCGTGGGACAGACTCATCATCGAATTGGGCGACTTCACCATGGCCGAACTGATGGCCACGATGCGACCGAATCGACGCTCGATCATTCCGGGCAACACGCGTTGAACGAACGACAGCGGTCCGACGATTCCCTGCTGCACTGCCCGATCCCATTGCGACGAATCGAGTTGGCCGAACCGAACCGGTGACGGCCCTTCTCCGTTGAGCAACACGATGTCGGGGCTCTCGCAGGCAGCGAGTAGCGCATCTTGAACATCGGTCGTGGTGGAGTCGCCGACCACCGCGCGCGTTTCCACTCCGAACATCGACGCGATCTCGGCAGCGGCTCGCTCGACATCGGCCGCCGTGCGTCCGTTGACGACGACGTTGACTCCTTCACGCGCCACGCTGTCGGCGCAGGCGCGTCCGAGTCCACGACTCGATCCGAGCAGAATCGCCCAACGGCCGCGGATTCCGAGATCCATGGCGTCAGCGGAGCCCGAGTGCCTCGCGCGCGGCAGCGATCTGCTTCACGTCGGGTGGATTCAAGAACGCTTCGGGCGGATCCTTCGGGCCCCACACCGAGAAACCGGCCGGGCCATCGGCGCCTTCCCAATCGTCACGGCGATGCACGCGATCCCACTCCGCGTCATCGACGATCTGATCCATGTCGGAGAAGAACTCGAACATGTTGCCGGCCGGATCGGTGAGATACCAGAAGACGTTCGAGCCAAGGTTGTGCCGACCGACTCCGACCACGTTCGCCGAAGGATTCTCGGCGAGCACCGCCGTGCCGGATTGGCCGACGGCATCGATGTCGTCGACTTCGACGGCGTAGTGATTGAGGTACGACGTGGGCCCGGGCTGGATCAGCAGGTTGTGATGATCGGACTCGACGCGCATGAACGTGAGAGCGCCCTTGAACATGCGGTCGGAGACGCGGAATCCGAGGGTGTTCACGTAGAAGTCGGCGGACTGCTTGAACATCGGAGTGGCCAACACCACGTGTCCCACGCGGCGAGGTGCCGGCGGAGTCTGGCCGACCACTGCGTCAGCGCGCTCCGTGGTTCGGATTCGCTCACCGGGCCCGTTGAACGAGCGGCGCTGCGGCGGCACCAGCGGGTGTGGGGCACCGACATCGATCACGATCGCGTGACCGAACACGGGATCGACACACGAGAGTGTGGTTCCCGACACGGATGCAGCAACTCCAACGTCGGCCAGACGCGCGGACAAAGTGGCCAGGTCGGCTTCGGTCTCGCACGACATGTGCAGTTTCGACAGATGCCGATACGGACCTTCCTTCACAGTTATCTGGACGGGGCGGTCGGCCGTACCCAGAACATCGGAACTCGTCCGAGTCATGCCCCGGCGAATCCAGAAGTCGAACGTTTCACTCGGATTCGGTACCGAGAGCTCGATGTCGAGCAATCCATTGAGGGCCATCAGCTCTTCTCCTGCTGATCCATGGTCTCCCACACCTCGGCGAGCGCGCGCGACGCGCTCACGGCAACGGGCCAACCGGCGTAATGTGCAACGTGAGTGATCATCGCCTCGAGGGTGTCGCGTGAGATTCCGAGATTGCGCGCCCCACGGAAATGCAAGAACTGTTCGGATTCACGGCCGAGCGCCACCAGCACGGTGCACGTGACGAGTGATCGCTGCTCGAGCGCGAGACGCGAGTCCTGCCAGATGTCGCCGAAGAGATGGTCGATCGTGTGAGCCATCAGGTCGGGGCTCACCCCTTTGGTGGGCGGGGCCCCTTTGAACAGTCGGCCCGCCAGTTCACGTCCTTGTTCGCGCGTCATCGAATCCCCCTCTCGGTGAGATAGTACGATGTCGAACTAATTTGAGTCAACCGAACTTTGGGGAATCGACGTGAGCGCGAACGAGATCATCGACGACACCATCGCCACCTGGCGCGACACGCGCCCCGACCTCGACGTCACGGGCATGGACCTCGTTCTCCGCATGACGTCGGTGGTCCGGATCAGTGCGGCCCGCATCCACGAACAATTGAGCGAGTTCGGCATCACTCTCGCTGAATTCGACGTATTGGCGACTCTGCGTCGTTCGGGAGCCAAGGCCGAACTCACGCCGTCGCACATCGCCGAAGTCGGCATGGTGAAGCCGAGCGGCCTCTCCCATCGTCTCGGCCGCCTCGAGCGAGCCGGGCTCATTTCGCGATCCGTCGACCCCGATGATCGCCGGAGTGCTCTCATTCGCATCACACCGGCCGGACGCCGGATCGCCGACCGTGGCATCGAGATCATCGCCGATGCTCACAACCAGATGATCAGCGGTCTGAGCGCAACCGAACAGCGGACGCTCAGCCGGCTCGTGACTACGCTCGTCGACGACGTCAGTGCAGACATCGAGGTGGGGACGTGACTGCGAAACTCGAATGGAAAGCGCCCGGCCCGGGTCGGTGGGCGCTCGATCGCTCGCACATCAACCAGCCAGCCACGCTGATCAACCAGAGAATCCAAGCGACGGGGGTCATCGACGGAACTCGTGAAATGTTCGAGTTCATCGGCGCGCCACTCGATGCTCTCGAGTTCCGTTTCGTGAACGGACTCGTGTACTCGCGAATTCGACCGCTCATCGCCCCCGACAAACCAGCGGCCAAACTGCCGCCCCTCCCCCTGTTGAAAGTCGCGATTCGTCTGCACCCGCAAATGCGCAAGCGACGCAAGACGGCCGAGCGGATGCTGGTGGAGCGGCCGTGGCGCGCGGTGGTGGACGACTGGCGTCGCCCCGGAGGTCGACGCGATCAGATCATCGCCCGGAACCTCGAATTGCAAGACGTCGACCGAGCTTCTCTCAGCGACGAGCAAACAATCACCCACGCCCTCCACGCGATCGCCTGGGCCCACGAGATGATGCGCCTTCACTTCTGGCTGCACGGCTTCGATCTCGGCCCGATCGGCTTCCTTCTCTTTTCCGCTGATTCCTGGGGAATCGAGCGCAGCGAACTCGTCCCACTTCTCGAAGGTGCATCGCCATCCACATCCGAGGCCGAGCGCATCTTGCTCCGCATCAAGAAGATGGTCGATGCATCAGGCCGTCAACCTCACGATCTCGACGAGATGCAGGCGATCTCCGACGACATCCGATCCGAGATCGACGCCTTCCTCCGGGTTCGAGGCGCCTTGATCTTCTCCCGCTACGACATCGACGGGTTGTGCCTCAACGAAGCACCCGATCTCCTCTTCACGTCGATCATGGCCGCGCGCGACGAAAGCGAGCGGACCAACGAAGTGATCGAACGAACTCGCCGTCTCACAGAGCGCGTTCGTGAGCGCATCCCGGCCCATTTCCGTAACGACTTCGACGACAAGTTGACCGAAGCTCGCGCCGCGATGGATCTTCGCGACGACAACGGACCCAACACTCTCGAGTGGCCGAACGGTCTGATCAGACTCGCTCTCCTCGAAGTCGGCCGACGTCTGGCCGCGCGGGGTCTGGTGCACGAAGCACACCACGCTCTCGAACTCGACGAGTCCGAGGTAAGTGTCGAACTCTTCAGCGGTCGTAGTCCATCGGCCGACACGCTCGCTCAGCGCGCGCAATGGCGAACCACCGATGTCTCGGATGCGCCGCGCGTGCTCGGAACTCCCGAACCTCCCCCGCCGCTCGACGCGCTGCCTCCGGCCATGGCCCACATCGCCGGTGGCATGCAGACGATCCTGGCCGAGGCGGGTCTCGACGGAGAGGTTCGCACCACCGGACTCACCGGTGTCGGCGTCGGCGAAGGCGTGCACCGTGGTCGCGTGTGTCGCGCCGATTCGCCCGAAGACGCAATCGCCAACCTGCAAGACGGCGATGTTCTCGTCGTTCCGTGCACGACGCCGGCCTACAACATGGTGCTCGCCATGGCGGGTGCAGTCGTCACCGCCGAGGGCGGTGTGTTGAGTCACGCCGCGGTGCTGGCCCGTGAACTCGGGATTCCGGCGGTGATCGGTGCGCCCGAAGCGATGAACACGTTGCACGACGGCATGATCGTCGACGTCGACGCCGTCGCCGGCGAGATCCGCATCGTGGCCAACACCTGACGATGCGCATCGTCATCGTCGGAGCCGGAATCGGCGGACTGGCAGCAGCCGCCCTCCTCAGCCGTGAAGGTCACCAGGTCACGGTCGTGGAGACCGCCTGTGAACTCGGCGACGTGGGAGCGGGCATACAGATGAGTCCCAACGGAGTGGGAGTTCTCGATCGCCTCGACCTCGGCGATGCGGCCCGGGCGATCGGCTGTACACCCGATCGCATCGTGATTCGCCGTTGGCAGGACGACAACGAGTTGATGACGATGCCAATGGGATCGCTCGCCGAGCAGCGCTGGGGTCAGCCCTATTACTCGATGTATCGGCCCGACGTGATCGAGATCCTGGCTTCACGATGCGAGCACGTCGATCTTCGTCTCGGATCACGAGTGATCGCCATCGATCATGACGATCCGAGCATCACGCTTCTAGCCGGTGAGACTCTCGATGCCGACATCGTTGTTGGCGCCGATGGCATCCATTCGATCGTGCGCACGAGTGCCTTCGGTCCGCAGCCGACTCGTTTCAGCGGTTTCGTCGCCTACCGCGCACTCGTTCCGCGGGACGACGTGAACGATCTCCCGGTGGAAGTGACCAACCGCGTGGGGCCCGACGGTCACATCGTCAGCTACTTCGTGGGCCGCGAACGCCGCTTCCTCAATCTGGTGTGCATCTACGAAGACGCTTCGTGGGACGTCGAATCGTGGAACGAACCTGGTGATCCCGAGACGCTGCGCGCTCGCTTCGCCGACTGGTCGCCGTCGGTGCGTCGAGTTCTCGATCGGGTACGCGAGCCGGTGTTCCGGTGGGCACTGCACGACCGTGAACCGTTGCCTCGCTGGTCGCGGAGCAACACCACCCTGCTCGGCGATGCCTGCCATCCGATGGTTCCTTTCATGGCGCAAGGTGCGTGCCAAGCCCTGGAGGACGCGGCCGCTCTCACCGACGCGTTGTCACAGCACACCGACGTCACAGCGGCTCTCGACGAATACGAGCAGCGCCGTCGACCCCGAACGGCCGATATTCAAGGTCGATCGTTCGCCAACGCAACCACGTATCACCTACCCGATGGCGAACAGCAAGCACAGCGCGACGCCGTGTACACCACTGCGACACATCGCGGGGCCGATGGCCTGGCCGCGTTCGACTGGCTCTACGGCCCCGGCAAGACTGAAGGGGTCTAGAGTTGGGCTCTCATCACAACGACGAGGGACATCGTGTACGAAAAGACATTGATCACACGATCGGGCACTGCGCGAGATGCGGGCCTCGATGTCACACGCGTGATCGCACTTCTCGGAATCATCGTCGTCAACTACCACGGCTATCTCAACGGAGCCCAGGCTCTTGGCTACAACCAGAGCAATTTGCTCCTACGACTTCTTGATCCATGGAACGGAATCCTCGTCTTCAGCCCCGTGGTCTTCGTTGTAGCCGCCGGTATTGGTTGCGCACTTCTCACCAACGCCGCTCGGGAGTCAGAGGACGCTGGTGCTGTCTCGACGATGCGTTGGGTCCTGGTTCGTCGAGGGGTGACTCTTCTTCTCGCTGGTCTGATCTTCGATTGGATCTGGGCCGGAACGATCCTTCCCTACTTCGGTACCTACTTCCTGCTCGCCTCGATCATCTTCACGTGGCGGCCACGAGCCATCGTCACGCTTTCGCTCACTGCAACTTTGGGTGCCGCGGCTCTCTCGTGGTGGAGATTCGAGCGCGCAGTCGATGGATACTCCACGGCTTGGCTTTCACCTCGATGGATCGTTACTCCGAGAAATCTCGTCTTCCGACTCTTCATCGACTACACCCACCCGGTGTTACCCTGGTTTACGTACTTCTGCGCCGGACTTCTCGTCGGACGCGCATGGAAGACATTCGTCGATCGGCGGCGACTGATCATGGCCGCGTGCGCAGCGGTCGCCGCTGTTTCTTTCACGATCAGTGCCCTCGCTCTTCATCTTTCAGATGGACTTACTCAACACCTGTTGAGCACCGACCCCTTCCGGCGAGGCATCCTCGCAACCGTGGCGTACACCGCCATTGGCGTCGGATTTATTGCTCTCGTGGTCACCTTCGTTGATCGCCGCCGATCAAATCGCTGGGTCGGTGTTGCTCAGCGAGTCGGCGCGAGCACATTGACCATGTACGTCCTCCATGCATTCGTCTACAACGCGGTCGTCAACTGGTGGAGTTGGATCGATCCCACCGGTTTCGATGTCGCCGCGCTCTTTGGCCTCATCACGTGGACCTGCCTGGTGATCATTGCCTTTCTCTGGACCAACCGATTCGGACGTGCCCCGCTCGAGTACGTGCTCCGTCGCATCGGCGGCTAGCCGGCGAGAAGGTCACCGCAGAGGACAACCGTGGCCGACACCAACGCGTGCGGTGATTCCCACGGCACGAAATGTCCGCAGTCGCGCAACAGGAACGGCCCCACGTGATCGTCAAACACGTGAGCGGCCATCTGGTCGAACGCCGGGTAGATCACATGGTCGCTCGGCCCGAACATGATGAGCGTTCGCGTGCGAGCATTGCGTCCGAGCACCGGCGGCTCCGATCGCTTGGCCGCATCGAACACCGATTCGTAACCGCCGAATGAAGCGCGCAACGACTCGGCCCGCGCGAATGGCTCGGTGTGGAAGTCGATCTCGGCGGCGTCGAACGACCCCGGATGAGCCCAGAAGCGACTCGAGTAGAAGGTACCGATGTAGCGACGGCGTTCGGCTTCGGTGGACAGTTCCGCCGCCAGAGCGTCGGCATCGGTCCCCTGGCGGATGAAATAGTCGGCGGCCTCGCGCGGCGGTCGGGTGCCCACGATGCCATCCATGCGCTCCTTGTCGTACGGGAGCGGTGAGTTGAAGAGAACCATCCGCGACACGAAGTCGGGCCACCGCAACGCCATCTCCTGAATCACCGGGCCACCCAGATCACCGCCGAGCAACACCGCGCTTTCATAACCGAGATGTTCGTGTACGAGGGAGTGAAGGTCGCGAGCGTGTGACGGAGTGTCGTAGAGGCCATCGGCGGCGAGCCCGCTGTCGCCGAACCCGCGCAGGTCGGGCACGATCACGTCGAAGCCAGCAGCGGCCAGCGGCTCGATCACTTTCCAGAAAATCCGTTTCGACTCGGGCCAACCGTGCACGCACACCAAAGCCGGACCCGGCGTGCCCCGACGAGAACGCTCGAGTACGAAGGCCTGGTCGAATCCGCGCGCGTTCGAGCGATGCACCGCAAAGCGCGTCGGATCGAGGTGCTTGTCCATGCGGGCAAGGTAGCCCTGCATCACTAGCGTGACGAACATGGACGCCAAAGAATTCCGGACCCAGGGTCGAGCCGTGGTCGACATAATCGCCGACTACCTCGAAACGTTGGACGCACGACCCGTCACGTCCGACGCGCAACCCGGTGACGTTCGACGCGGTCTTCCCGAGCATCCCCCGAGTTCTCCCGAACCGTTCGACGCGATCCTCACCGACGTGCGCGACATCGTGATGCCCGGCCTCACCCACTGGCAGCACCCAAAGTTCTTCGCGTACTTCCCCGGCAATTCGTCGTACCCGTCGATCCTGGCCGATCTCTTGACGGCTGGTCTCGGTGTCCAGGGCATGAGTTGGGTCACGTCACCGGCCTGCACCGAAGTCGAAACCTTGATGCTCGACTGGATGCACGAGTTGCTCGACCTGCCGGCTCAGTTTCGATCGACATCCGACAACGGCGGCGGAGTGATTCAGGGTTCGGCCAGCGAAGCCACGCTGTCGTCCATCCTCGCCGCGCGACACCGCATCACCAGCGGACGCGTGAACACCGACGGCAATACGAGCAAACTCGTGGCGTACTGCACGTCCCAGGCTCACTCCAGTATCGAGAAGGGTCTACGCATCGCCGGAATCGGCACCGATCGTGTGCGCGTCGTTCCCCACAACGAGTCGTTCGCAATGAACGTGAGCGAACTCGAGCGAATGATCGAAGCCGACCGTGCGAACAAACTCGTTCCCTTCTGGGTGTGCTCCACTCACGGCACCACCTCATCAGGTGCCTTCGACCCCACCGCCGACATCGCCCCCATCACACGGCGACACGGAATGTGGCTGCACGTCGACGGAGCGATGCACGGCATCGCGGCTCTGGCCCCCGAGCACCGATGGGTGAACGAAGGTCTCGAACTGGCCGACAGCTACTGCACCAATCCGCACAAGTGGATGGGCGTCAATTTCGACTGCGATCTCTTCTGGGTCGCCGACCGCACCGCGTTGCTCGGTGCACTCAGCATCCTCCCCGAGTACCTCCGCTCGGCCGCTGCACAGTCGGGCCAAGCGATCGACTACCGCGACTGGCAGATTCCGCTCGGCCGTCGCTTTCGATCGCTGAAGTTGTGGTTCGCCATACGCGCCGAGGGCATCGACTACTTCCGGTCGATGATCCGTCGTCACGTGGGCCTCACGCAAGAACTCGCCTCGTGGGTGGCCGCCGACGATCGCTTCGAGATCGTCGCCCCGCATCCACTCAATCTGTTGTGTCTGCGCCTGCGGGCCGGTGATCAAGCCACCGACTCCCTCGTCGAACGGGCCAACGAAACGCGCGAAGCACTCTTCACCCGGACGGTGCTGGGCGACCGCAGCGTTCTGCGCGTCTCCATCGGCAGTCGCACGACCGAGCGACATCACGTGGCCGAGGCGTGGGAATTACTGCGGGTTCACGCGTAGGCTGGCCGGACAACTGAAACCACCTCGTGCGGGGTGTGGGTGAAAGTCCCAACCGGCGGTGAGAGCCCGCGAACCCGGAGTCGGCAGCGATGTCGACGCCGGGCCGATCCGGTGAAATTCCGGAGCCGACGGTCAGAGTCCGGATGGGAGCACGGGTGCGTCACTGCTGGCCGAGCCTGCTCGGTCGGTCGTAGCGTTCCGTCTCGTCTCGCACGAGCCGGAGACCACACATGACCGACCACACGATGATGCAACGGGCACTGGCTGCCGCCGCAACGGCGCGCACCGTCGCGTCGCCGAATCCGTGGGTCGGATGCGTGATCGTCACCACTGATGGACGCGTGTTCGACGGGGCCACCGAAGAGCCCGGTCGTCGCCACGCCGAACGCGTCGCGCTCGATGCGGCGCGCGCTGCCAGCGCCGATGTGCGCGGCGCGACCGTGTACACAACGCTCGAGCCGTGTAGCCACCATGGCCGCACACCACCGTGCCTCGACGCACTCTTCGAGGCGGGCGTGTCGCGAGTTGTAGCGGCGCTCGAAGACCCCGACTCGAACGTGGCTGGAAACGGTTTCGCCGCCTTGCGTGCGGCTGGTATCACCGTCGACGTCGGCTGTTGTTCCGATGAAGCGACCGAGCAACTGCTCCCCTATCTCCATCATCGACGCACGGGGCGCCCTTTCGTGATCGTGAAGTTGGCCGCCACCGTCGACGGCCGCACCGCCGCAGCCGACGGTACGAGTCAGTGGATCACCGGCGACCAAGCCCGCCGTGCGGCGCATCAGTTGCGTGCCGAGAGCGATGCGATCCTCGTGGGTGCGGGCACGGTGCGCGCCGACGATCCGTCACTCACCACCCGCCTCGTGCCCGGTCGATCGCCGCGTCGCGTGGTGCTCGGTTCGGCTCCGAAGAACGCTCAGGTTCATCCATGTCTCGAGTGGTCGGGTGAGCTCGAGCCACTTCTCGATCAACTCGGCTCGGACGGCGTGGTGCAATTGCTCGTGGAGGGCGGCGCCGCCGTGGCCGGCGAGTTCCATCGCCGCGGGCTCGTGAACCGCTACGTCGCCTACCTGGCCCCGGCCTTCATGGGCGGGAGCGACGGCACTCCTCTGTTCAGCGGGAATGGTGCGCCGTCCATTGCAGATCTCAGGCGCGGACGGTTCGTTCGCGTCACCCCGGTGGGCGGCGATTTGGAGATCGTCGTCGATCCGTCGATAGTGAGGAGTAGTCATGACTGATTTCGAGTTCGCTCCCATCGAGGACGTGATCGCCGCCATCGGGCGCGGAGAGATAATTGTGATGGTCGACGACGAAGATCGCGAGAACGAGGGCGATCTCATCATGGCCGCACAGTTCGCCACATCCGAGAAGATCAACTTCATCGTGCGCCACACGTCAGGAGTGGTGGTGGCCCCGCTGTCGGGTGAGCGCTGCGACGATCTGCGTCTGCCGCTGATGGTCGAGCACAACACCGAGAGCCACCGCACTGCGTTCACCGTGTCGGTCGATCTCATCGAAGGAACGTCCACCGGTATCTCGGCGTCCGATCGTGCGGCCACTCTGCGTGCTCTGGCCGATCCGCAGGTGGGTTTCGCAGCCTTTGCGCGACCCGGCCACATTTTCCCCTTGCGCGCGCGTGAGGGTGGAGTGTTGAAGCGAGCCGGTCATACCGAAGCCGCCGTCGATCTCGCGCGTATGGCCGGCCTCGAACCGGCCGGAGTGATCTGCGAGATCACCAATGAGGACGGCACGATGTCACGCCTGCCGCAACTCATCGAGTTCGCCAAAGAACACGGACTGCTGCTGTCGAGCATCGCCGAGTTGATCAAGCACCGCCGTCGTCATGAGAAGTTGGTGACGCGAATCGGACAGGCCCAAGTTCCCACCGAGTGGGGCACGTTCACCTGCACCGCGTATCGTAGCCAGATCGACGACATCGAACACCTGTCGTTCAGCATCGGCGACGTCGACGACGGAGAGCCGGTTCTGGTTCGTGTGCACTCCGAGTGCCTCACCGGCGACGTGTTCGGTAGCCGTCGTTGCGACTGCGGACCGCAGCTCGATTCGGCCATGCGTCTCATCGGCGAAGCCGGTCGCGGAGTCGTCGTGTATCTGCGCGGTCACGAGGGGCGCGGCATCGGTATCGGCCACAAGATCCGCGCGTACTCGCTGCAGGACAAGGGTCTCGACACCGTCGATGCCAACACCGAATTGGGCCTACCCATCGACAGTCGCGAGTATGGCATCGGCGCGCAGATCATCGCCGATCTCGGCGTGACGAAGTTGCGCCTCATGACCAACAACCCGTCGAAGTACGGCGGCCTCGCGGGGTACGGACTCGAAGTGGTCGATCGCGTCGCACTCGACACGCACGCGACGCCCGAGAACATCAAGTACCTCGAGACCAAGCGCGATCGCATGGGCCACCTGCTCGACCTGCCGTCGAGGGCGCCGAAGGGAGCGAACTGACATGACCCGCCTCAACCACGCCAACGCGCTCTCGTTCGATGGCTCAGGCCTGAGCATCGCGATCGTGTGCGCGCGCTTCAACGATCACATCGGCAAAGAATTACTGGCCGGCGCGTATCGCGGACTCGAGCGCTGCCAGGTCGCGCGCGATCGAATTGACGAGGTGTGGGTGCCCGGTGCCTTCGAAGTACCGCTGGCCGCCACCACACTCGCTCGCAGCGGAAAGTACGACGCCGTCGTCACCCTCGGTGCGGTCATTCGTGGCGACACCGCACACTTCGACTTCGTGGCTGGTGAGTGCGCGCGCGGAATCCAGAGCGCGCAGATCGACACGGGCGTGCCGATCATGTTCGGCGTTCTGACCGTCGACACCAATCAGCAAGCGATCGATCGTTCGGGCCCCGGTATCGACAACAAGGGCGACGAAGCCGCGGTGGGTGCCGTCGAGATGGCACTTCTGGTCAACGGCATCAACGACTCCGTCGAGTTCTGATCACACCCTGATCCTCTGATCGCGTCGCCGATGAGGCGGTGCTGACTCCACCTTTGGTCTCCGGCACGGGCCGGAAACCGAACGGAGGAGCGCATGGGCTGGGCCCTGGCCATCCTCGTGGCGGCCACGAGTCACCTGGCCGCTCCCCCTGTCGTCACGAATTCTGTCGACGACTTCCATCGTCTGGTGTTCGCCACACCGTTGCTGCAGTTCGCCGTGGCGGCCGAACGGCAACAGCCGCCGCAGTTCGACTGGACGACCGACTGGTGCTCGGCACCGTTGGTGGGCAGCACGGGGCGGTCGTTCGACTTCACGTTGCCGTGTCGGCGGCACGACTTCGCGTACCGCAACGCGAAACGGCTGCCCGGCGAGTGGCGCGCGCCGATGCGGCGGAAGTTCGACGAGCAGTTCAGGCGCGACATGACCGCGACGTGTGCGGTGCGGCCGATGGATCAGAAGGTGTCGTGCCGGTCGTGGGCCGAGATCTTCTTCCGTGCCGTCCGTATCGCCGGCGGCCCCTGACCCCGTGTGTGGATCCTCGGTGTTCTGGGTGAAGAATTCGCCGGATTCGCGCGAGTTCTTCACCCAGAAACGCGGGGTTCGCGGTGGTCGACGCCGTGAACCACGCACAGCAACTCATGAAGCACGCGGGCGGTGGCACCCCACACGGTTTCGTCGTGCAGATAGAAGAAGAACATCCGACGCTCGGGGTCGGTCAATCGATTGAACGACCACCACTCCCACTCGAACACATCGGGGGCAGCCAACTCGCACAACGGAATCCAGAACGCACGATCGACTTCGGCATCATGAAGTGACAACACAGGATTCGCATCGACGGTCGCAACTACCGGGACGATGTAGCTTTTGCTCACGAACGTCGACAACGAATTCAGCCGACCGTGAATTCGCGCCGGGTGAATATCGAGCCCCACCTCTTCGCGCGCCTCACGGCACGCCGCCGACACGACGTCTTCATCAGCATCCACTCGCCCGCCCGGAAAACTGATCTCACCTTTGTGGTTCGACAACGACTCCGAACGCCGAGTCAGGAGCACTTCGGCGCCGTGCGGGCCATCGGCGAGAGCGACCAGGACCGCCGACACACGTTCGTCCGTGCGCGGGGTGTGCGAATCGGCAAGTGCCGACTGATGTCGAGTCACCGTCGCGAGGACGTCGTCCAGCGCGAACGAGGCGGAAGCGGACGACCACAGGGGATTTCCACCGGGTCGGCGAACCGCCGGTGATGGAATGCGCTGTGTGCCACCCGGGCGCCGAGTGGCACTCATGTCATCAACGTGAAGCGGGCTTCCAGCCGGATTCGGCGAGTTCGCGCAAGATTTCAGCCAGGCCAGCGGTCTTCATGTTCGTGAGCACCTTGCCGGGATTCTGCTCGCCCTTCTCCCACTCCTCCCAGGCCGTGAGGATCTTCGACAAATCGGGGGCCGGGCGTTCGAACGTTGACGACATGACCTCAGCCTACGAGTGGCGATGCGACGTCGCTCAGCGGGAACGGCGCCACTTGTCGCGCGCGCGGGCCGCGGCGTGTCCGGCCACTCGGCCAGCCTGCCGGCCCACATCGTCAGCCCGACTTGGATCGGACGAAACCGAGCGTGGCTGCCTGGGCGAGTAATCGGTCCGCCACACGACGACCGCGAACACGACGACGATCATGATCATCACGATGCGTGTCGCGTCGTCGACGTTCGACACGGCCGAAGCGAGTATCGACACGGCGAGAACGAGCCAATCGAGAATGCGGTGAAGTCGACGCGATACCCGACGAAACGCACCGAGCGGCCCGTCGGCACAGGCGGTGTTCAACGCGATCAACGCGCCGACCATGGTGGGCACGAGGGGCTCGGGAGACTGAAGTCCCGTGGCAACGAGAGCGCCACCGATCACGTACTCAGCGGCCTGGTGCAACCAGAACGAGCGCTTTCCCTCGGCGACCACACCCCGTAGTCAACCCGACCCCGTGGATCTGGGTGAAAAATCGACGCGAATCCGGCGAGTTCTTCACCCAGATCCACAAGCAACTGGCACTCCCAACGGGATTCGAACCCGTGCCGCCACCTTGAGAGGGTGGTGTCCTAGGCCACTAGACGATGGGAGCAAGTAGCGGCCAAAACGCTACCGCCGGTCCCCGACCGAGCCACACCGACCCAACCAGCCCTAACCTGCAGCCATGGGGGAACGACGTGGTGGCGGGATCGTCCTTGCTCTGGCTCTCATCGGTATCGCGTCCGCCTGCGGATCGTCGGCAAACGGTGCCGTCGTCGTGCGCGACCTCGACGCGATCCAGGTCATGTCCCCCGCCGACGTGGTGGCCATGCGCTCGTCGATCCCCGAGTACTCGCCCTCGGCCACCACGCTGCCCACCGACGACCCGAACAACAGCACGCCACCCGATTCGAGTGACACCGCCGACACCATTCCTCTCAATGAGGACAACCGGCCACCCGAATTGAAACTCTTCGATGCGTTCGGGAAGTTCCGGTCGTGCATCGAAGATGCGGGTGAAACGATTCGTGGCAACCTCCAGGATCCCAACAACCCGGCCTACCAAGATCCGAAGTACCGCGAACTCGTCGAGAAGTGCGCGGCCCGAAGCAAGATCCTCGAGGCCCTACGCGAGGCCTCGACCGCCCGTGCCGAACTGACCCCCGAACAAATCGAACAGCGCAACGAAGCATTCAAGTTGTTGTCCGAATGTCTGAAGAAGCGGGGCTGGAACATCGACTCACGTGTCGACGAAAAAGGTCTCATCACACCGACCCGCTTCGCCAGTCCCGACGGCACACTCAACGAACGAGACCTCGAGCAGTGCTTGTCGGAAACCGGCATCAATGACGCCATCGAGAACGGAGCAGGATGAAACGGAAGGTTCTCTCAGCCGCCGGCGCAGTCGCGGTGATCGTGGTGGCCGTTCTCGTGGGTCGCATGTCGAGTTCTTCGTCATCCGACAACGATCTGCTGATCACTCCACGCGCGGTCGAGCGGCGCACACTCTCCGACATCCTCACGGTGAACGGCGAAGTTCGCCGCGACGAGATCCTTCGCGTTCTCTCCCCTCTCGACGGACGCGTATCCGAGCTCGGTGTCGAAGAGGGGCAGTCCATCGAAGCCGGAACCCGTGTCTTCGCGATCGATGGTCGCGCCTCCGTCGCCGTCAACGGCGACTTCGCCTTCTACCGAACACTTCAAGTTGGATCGGAGGGACGCGACGTTCAACAACTCGAGGAGATTCTCGTCGAGCTCGGCTACGAGATCAGCAATGTCGACACTCTCTTCACCGAGGAGACACGAACCGCTCTGGCGCAATGGCAGAACGAGCAGGGCTACGGCACCATCGCCGCCGAAACGGAAGAGACCGTGACGGCCACTCTTCTTCCGAACGCGTCGGGTTACACAGTCGGTCGCGCCAACTCGGCGGCCTTCACGATCGTTCCGAGCGAGCCACAAAGCCTGCGCGGACGCCCGAGCTTCGCTCCAACCGGCCCGAAGATCTCGATCTCCTATTCGAGCGACCGAACAGTCGAGGGTGAGTCGACCACGATCGGCTTCACCTCCGACACACGCCTCACCGAAGATCTCACGATCGACTTCTCGATCAGTGGTACGGCCACCGAAGGGACCGATTATGAACGACCGCCGCGCACCGTGATCATGCCCTCGAACTCGCAATTCACCTCGTTCGATCTGAAGACCTACACCGACGACGTCCTCGAGGGCGACGAGGAGATCGTCATCTCAGTGATGACGGGCACCGGCGGCAACTACCAACTGGGAAGCCGCAACAAGATCCGGCTCGTCGTCCAGGACGGCACCGCCGGTGGTGCCCGGGCCATCAATATCACGGCGGGCGACACCAAGACCGACGAGGGCAAGACGACCGTCTTCACCTTGCGAGCATCAGCAGCCGCCGACCGCGACATGACCGTCAAGTTGCAGTACGGCGGAACCGCCCAACCCGACGTCGACTTCGTCACGCCCACCAACGATCAACTCACGATCAGGGCCGGGACCATGAGCACCGACGTGCCCGTCAAGATCCTCGACGACGGCCGTTCCGAAACCCGCGAGACGCTCATCCTCACCGTCTTGCCCACCACGACCAACGACATTCGAACGTCATCGGTGCCAGGCAGTCAGCCCACCGCTTCGGTGGAGATTCGCAGTGGCGAGACACCCGAACTCACGCTCACCGGGGGTGGACGACTCTCGGAAGGCCGCTCGGGTTCGTTCGTGATCGTGGCCGACGAGGCGGTTTCTGAAAACACCTCGATCAACTACCAGATCGCTGGAACCGCGACCCCGGGTGTCGACTACCAGGTCCTCACCGGAACGGTGATCATGCGAGCCGGAAGCGATCGTGCCTCGATCCCCGTTCGTGCCCTCGACGACGATGTCGTCTTTCAACCCACCGACATGCTCGTCGCTCAGTGGCCCGTCGTGGTCGGCGATGTCGCCGTCGAAGTCGGCGATCAGTTGGTGCGCGGCACCCCGATCCTCGCGCTCAGCGAGTCGACGTTCACGATCGTTCTCACAGTCGGTGCCGCCGAGCGCGCCGAACTCGAAGTCGGCCAGGTGGTCGAAGTCGACCTGACGGTTGGTGATCAGATCTTGAGCGGGACCATCGCCACTCTCGACGAGTCGGCAACCCTTGGCCCCAACGGCGAGGAGATCTTCGAAGGAACCGTTCAAGTGAGCGGCGAGTTCGCCGGTGTCGACGGCGCATCCGTCACCGTCGACGTCACGTTGTCCGAAGCCGTCGATGTTCTCGCTGTGCCGGTGGCCTCGGTTCTGCGAACAGCCGATGGGGACGTCGTTCGTGTCGTCAACGACCAAGGCACGATTACCCGCGTACCGATCACGATCGGTCTGATCGACCGCGAGTGGGCCGAGATCGTGACGGGTCTGCGAGGCGACGAACTCGTGATCGTCGACGTGGAGACCGAAGGCCGAGTCGCACAGACGCCATGACCCCGTTCATGGAGTTGACCGACGTGTCACGCTGCTACGGCAGCGGCGACACCACCGTGTGGGCACTGCGGTCGGTCTCCCTGCGCATCATCCCCGGTGACTTCGTTTCGATCGTCGGTCCGTCTGGTTCCGGGAAGTCAACCCTGCTCGGGTTGCTCGGGTGTCTCGACGTACCAACCTCAGGAACCATCCTCGTCGAGGGCGAAGACGTCACAGCGGTCGCCGACGCGACCCGCACTCGCGTTCGCGGTCGGTCCATCGGCTTCGTCTTTCAGCAGTTCCACCTCATCCCCCACCTCGACGCGCTCGGCAACGTCGGAACCGCTCTGCTCTATCGCGGGCTGCGACCCGCCGAGGTGAAGGAGAAGTCAATGGCCGCGTTGGCCCGTGTGGGTCTGGCACATCGACACGATCACCGTTCGGTTCAGTTGTCTGGTGGCGAGCAGCAACGCGTGGCCATCGCGCGCGCTCTTGTCACCGAACCTCGCATCTTGTTGGCCGACGAGCCGACCGGTGCCCTCGACTCCAACAACGCCGCCATGGTGATGGACATCTTGTCGGGATTGCGTGATGAGAGCCGCGCCGTCGTCGTCGTCACGCACGATCTCGACATCGCCAATTCCGCGGCCCGCAAGATCTCCATGCGAGACGGCCAAGTCGTGAACGACGAGGTGTTGGTCCCGTGAACGAGTTCCGCGATCTCGCCCGAGTGGCGCTCACCGGTTTGGCTGCCCGAAAGGCCCGAACCCTGCTCTTGTTGCTCGGTCCGATGATCGGTGTGGCCGCCATCATCGCCGCGGTTGGTCTCACTGATTCGGCCAAGGGAGATTTGAAGGCCAAGGTGGCCGACCTCGGCACCAACTTGGTGGAGGCGTCAGCCGCCAGTTCGTTCGGCGGCGAAGACCCGACACTTCCCGAAGATGCGGTTAAGCGCACGCTCACGGTTCGGACCGTCGAGAAGGTAGCGGCCGTGCGTCAGTTGGCCAATGTCGTCGTCACTCCGTACACCGAAGCCCTCGAGCAGTTCGACACCGTGCCGATTCCGGTGGTGGCCGCCGACTCCACACTTCCCGACGTTCTCGAGGTCGAATTGGTGTCGGGACGATGGATCGATCGCTTCGACGAAGAGACCGGTGCGCGGTCCGCGGTGATCGGCCAGTCGTTGGCCCGTGAGTTCTCGTACCTTCCGGGAGAGAACCGAACCATCGAATTGGGCGGGCTCGCCTACACGGTCGTCGGTGTCCTGTCGCGCGTCGAACTCGAGCCTGGTTTCGACACCGCCGTCTTCATTCCCTTCCGCACGGCCGGTGACGACTTCTTGAACGAAGACGGAATCATCGCTCCCAACAAGTTGTACGCCCGAACCGCTGAGGGAGCCGAGAGAGAAACAGCTGATGCGTTGGTGGTGGCCGTGAATCTCGGCGGACCCGACGAAGTCTCCACCGAGATCAAGAGCGAAGCCCTCGAACTCGCCGCCGAGAGTGACCGCCAGCTCCAGTTGATCGTGGTCTCGATGGGTCTGCTCGCCATCATCGTCGGCGGACTCGGAATCGCGAACGTGATGTCGATCTCGGTCATCCAACGATCGGCCGAAATCGGAATCAGGCGCGCACTGGGTCATACCCGCCGGATCATCGCGATGCAGTTCTTGCTCGAAGCCATCGTCGTCGGAATCATCGGCGGAATCATGGGAGTTCTACTCGGCGTGCTCGCGATTCTCGTGGGCGTCTGGCTGGCGGGCTGGGTCTTCGTCCTCGCCGCCTGGCTCGTGCCGGCCGGAGTCCTCCTGGCCATCACCATCTCTGTGGTGGCCGGTCTGTTCCCGGCGACGCGCGCCGCGCGCCTCGAACCTCTCGAAACTCTGCGACTGGGCTGAAAAGCGAACGACCGGGCACGAGGCCCGATCGTTTGTGGCTGGGGAGCAAGGAATCGAACCCTGAATAACAGAACCAGAATCTGCTGTGTTGCCAGTTACACCACTCCCCAAGGAGCAACCGAAGTGTAGTGGCGACCCGGCCAGCCGCCACCGGGCTCACCCGATCCAGCTCTCCAACGTGCCGAAGCCCACGATCCGGCCCACCGCCACACCCGCCGCCTCGGCCAGGTGTTTGCGCGCCGCGGTCCAGCCCTTCACCGGACTCGTGGATGTGGCCGACACATACGCGGTGAGGCCGAGTTCTTCGGCCATCAAGCGCGCACGCAAACAGTGATACGGATCGCTCACGATGAGCACCGAGCCGACTCCCCACACCGATGCACGATCGGCCACGTTGGTGATCGACTCCCACGACGAGCGGCCCGTGTCCTCGGCGAGAATCACCGCCTCGGGTACACCCTTGTTCACGAGATACCGACGCGACGCTTGCGCTTCGGTGAAACGGTCGCCCGGCTGATTGCCACCCGTCACGATCACCACGCGCGCGATTCCGGTGGACCACAACGCCACCACGTGATCGAGGCGGGCCTGCAACTGCGGTGACGGGCGTCCGTCGTATTGCGCGGCTCCCATCACCACGATCGCATCCACCACACGGTCCTGCTGATCGCGACCGGTTGACCACACCTGGAACAGCGAGACCGCGTAATACACGACACCGAGGAGCAGAACGCACAGCGCACTGCCCACCACGCGTCGCCAGCCACCGCGTCGCCACCACCGCGGCACCCGGATACGACGGCGCCACTGCGGAACCACCACTCCCCCGACCGGCGTGTCGTCGGCGCTCGACACCAGCGGCGACAGCAACGGCTCGTCGGCGGGTTGCGTCATGTCACCCGAGAATGGTCAACGCGGCGTCGAGCCGCTTCATCACCGCATCGTGACCCAGCAATTCGAGCGCCTCGAACAACGGCGGACCGACGGTTCGGCCAGTGACCGCCACCCGAATGGGCGCTTGCGCCTTGCCCAACTTCAGACCCAGGGTCGATCCGGCTGCCTCGACCGCACCCTTCAACGCCTCGGCGTTCCAGTCGCACGACGTCAACGCATCGCGACCCGAACGCAGCATCGCGACACCGTCTGCAGTTCCGAACGTCTTCGACCACGACGCCTCGTCGACGAGAGGAGCGTCGAGGAACATGAAGTCGACGAGTTGCGGAACCTCACTCAACGTGACGATGCGGGTCTGAACGAGCGGGGCCAACGCGCGGAAGATCTCGGGGCGATATTGCGCAGCCGTCCACGGCACGTCGGGGCCGGTGAGCCACGGATCGCACATCGCGATGAAGTCGTCGAGCGACATCACGCGGATGTACTCGCCGTTGAACGCGGCCAACTTCTTGAGATCGAAGAACGCCGGCGAATGGTTGACGTCTTCCAACCGGAACTTGTCCTGAATGGTCGACCAGGGCACGATCTCGGTCTCGCCTTGCGGCGCCCAGCCGAGGGTCATGAGGTAGTTGATCATCGCCGACGCCAGGTAACCCTCGGCGCGGTATTGCTCGAGCGCCACCTTGTCGCGACGCTTCGACAACTTCTTGCGCTGCTCGTTCACCAGCACCGGAACGTGGGCCCACACCGGCGGCTCGTGGCCGAGCGCCTCCCACAGCAACTGCTGCTTGGGGGTGTTGGGCAGATGCTCTTCGGCGCGCACCACGTGCGACACCCGCATCGACACGTCGTCGATCACGTTGGCGAGCAAGAACATGGGCGAACCGTTGCCACGCAGAAGAACGAAATCTTCGATGGTGTCGTTCTGGAACTCGACCCGACCGCGTACCAGATCGTTCACGACCGTGACGCCCTCGGGCACACGGAAACGGAGAACGCGACCCGGACCGGGGCCCAACCCACGATCGCGCGAATACCCGTCGTAACCCGGCTTGCCCGACTGCTTGGCCCGCTCCTGGATCTGATCGGGCGTGAGATCGCAGTAGTACGCCTGACCGGCCGCGTGCAGACGCTCGGCCGCGGCCACGTGCTCGCTCGCGTACTGGCTCTGGAAGTACGGGCCCTCGAAGGCGGGGTCGTTGCGACTGATACCGATCCACTCGAGCGCGTCGATGATGCCCTGGGTCCACTCGGGCTGATTGCGGGCCTCATCGGTGTCTTCGATACGCAGGACGAACGTGCCACCGGTTCGCTTGGCCAACGCCCAGTTGTAGAGCGCGGTGCGCGCACCACCGACATGGAAGAAACCGGTGGGTGACGGCGCGAAACGGAAGCGAGGCGCGCCTAACACTGCGCAGCACACCATACGAAAGAAACGAGCGACGTCATGCGCGTCACACGCTACCGGTGACGCCATTGGCAGTAGCGTCGACCTCATGGGTCGACACTCGTTCACCACCGGCGCCGAACAGCATCCGGGTCACCGCAGTGTGGCCGGTGGGCTCGCACGTGCCGCCGTCTTCGGCATCAGCGACGGCCTCGTGTCCAACGTGTCGTTGGTAATCGGATTCGCCGGAAGTGGTGTCGACTCCACCTTGGTGCGTCTGGCCGGACTCGCCGGTGCCATCGCCGGCGGCGCGAGCATGGCCGCGGGCGAATGGATCTCCGTGTCGGCTCAGAACGAACTCATCACGCGTGAACTCGACATCGAACGCCGCGAGTTGCACAGCAACACAGCCGCCGAGACACACGAGTTGGCCAAGATCTACGAAAGTCATGGCATCGAACCGCAGCGAGCCGCCGCGGCTGCGGCCGACGTGATGAACGACCCCGAAGCGGCCCTCGCGGTGCACGCACGCGAAGAGCTCGGTGTCGACCCGGGTGTGCTTCCTTCGGCCTGGCTGGCGGCCGCTCTGTCGCTCGTGTGCTTCCTCTTCGGCTCGATCCTACCCGTCATTCCGTGGTTCATCGGCGAAGGAACCGGTGCGCGCTACGCGTCGATCATCATCGGTGTGTTCGCGGCCGCGATCGTCGGTGCCGTGATCGGCAAGTTCGCCGAGAGACGCATCGCCTGGAGTTCGCTCCGGCAGGTCTTGATCCTGCTGGTGGCCTGCGGTGTCACGTACCTCATCGGTCAACTTCTCGACGTCTCGGTCTCCTGAGCCACACTGTCGCCGTGACCCAGCGCAACGTCCTCGGCGGCGAACTCCTTCCGTGTTCGTTCGATCCGCTCACCGGTTACTACCGCACGGGCTGCTGCGAATCGCGCGGTGACGACCCGGGAATGCACGTGGTGTGCGCGATCATGACCGACGAGTTCTTGTCGTTCAGCAAGAGCCGCGGCAACGACCTCAGCACACCGATGCCGCAGTACGGATTCGCCGGCCTCACCAACGGCGATCAGTGGTGCCTGTGCGCATCACGTTGGCAAGAGGCGTACGAGGCCGGTCGCGCACCGCGCGTGGTTCTCGCCGCTACTCACGTGTCGGCTCTCGAGTTCTGCGATCTGGCCGCGCTCACCGAGCACGCCGTCGACGCACCGGCCTGATCGTCAGATCGACGACATCAACAACTGCGCGTCACCGGTGACGGCGCCCACGAGTCCGTCGGACGCTGGCATCAGTTGTTCGCAGAAGAAGCGGGCCGATGCGACGCGTTCGGCCACCACCGCGTCGCCCACCTCGGCGGCATGCTCACGCGCGATCAATGCCGATTCGGCGAGCAGGAAGCCGGCCGTGACGGTGCTCAGCATGCGCAGATAGGGAGTCGCGCCCGACAGCATCGACAGCGGATCGGTCGCGTGAGCCAAGAGCCATTCGGTCGCCCGCTGCGTGGCCTGCAAACTCGTCTCGAGAGCCTTGGCCGATTCCACCAGATCGGGATGCTTCCTCAGTCGTGTGGCCGTTTCGGCGATGGCGTCGAGATGACGCTTCACGACTTCACCACCACGCAAGCCGAGTTTGCGACCCACCAAGTCGATGGCCTGGATGCCGTTGGTGCCCTCGTAGATGGTGGCGATGCGCGCATCGCGATAATGCTGCGCCACTCCCGTCTCTTCGACGAAGCCCATACCGCCGTGAATCTGCACGGCGATACCCGTCATCTCCACTCCCATGTCGGTGCCCCAACCCTTCGACAGCGGGGTGAGGAGCGCGGCCAGATCGGCGGCCCACTCGCGCTCGGTCGCGTCGGGATGGTGGTTCGCCACGTCGATGCACGCGGCGTTCCAGTACGTCAGTCGACGCAATGCTTCGTTGGTGACCTTCATGGTGAGCAACATGCGCTTCACATCGGGATGATCGATGATGGGCGAACTCTCACCGGCCGGTGCACCCGGGGCACGGCCCTGACGACGCTCACGCGCGTACCGCAGAGCCTGCTGGTACGCCCGCTCGCCGAGCGACAGGCCCTGCAGACCCACCGACAACCGAGCCTGATTCATCATCGTGAACATGTACTGCATGCCGCGGTTCTCTTCGCCGATCAAATAGCCGACCGCGCCGCCCTGATCGCCAAACGACAACACACAGGTGGGGCTGGCATGAATCCCCAACTTGTGCTCGACCGACACGCACGTGACGTCGTTGCGCCGACCAAGCGAGCCATCGGCATCGATGAGGAACTTCGGGACGATGAAACACGAGATGCCCTTGGTGCCTGGCGGAGCATCGGGGGTACGCGCCAACACGAGATGGACGATGTTGTCGGCCATGTCGTGTTCACCGAAGGAGATGTAGATCTTGGTTCCGGTGATGAGATACGACCCATCTGCCTGACGAAGCGCTCGCGTGCGAACCGCGCCCACATCGCTACCGGCATCGGGTTCGGTGAGATTCATGGTGCCCGACCACTCACCCGTGATCATCTTGGGCAAGTAGGTCATCTTCTGTTCTTCGCTGCCGTGGTGCATGATCGCGTCGATCGCACCTTGTGTGAGCAACGGACACATGGAGAACGCCATGTTCGCCGAGGTGAGGATTTCTTGCAGGGCCACGCCGACCATCCATGGGAATCCGCCACCGCCGTAGCCCATGTCGAACGGCACCGCTCCCCAACCGGCGTCGACGTACGCCTGATACGCCTCGATGAAACCGGGCGCGGTGGTGATGGAACCGTCGGCGTTGCGCTTCACACCGTGCACGTCACCCACGCGATTGAGTGGCGCGACCTTCTCTTCCATGAACCGGGCCGCTTCGCCCAAGAGGTCGCGCACGACCGACGAATCGACCTCGATGTAGCCCGGCAACGACAGAATCTGATCGAGTCCGCAGACGCGATTGAGAACGAAGTCGATGTCGTGGAGAGGTGCGCGGTAGTCGGTCACACGCCCAGGCTAAACGCTGGTGCGCCGACGGGACAGTTGGTCAGGCGCCGGTGAGCAGACGCCACGAACCGGGATACGCCGCGGCGACCTGAGCCGGCGTGGATCGCAACGTGGATTCGGGAACGAGGTCGGCGATGAGGCGACCCTCTTTGTAGTGATGCACGTGACCCACCCCCTCGAACAATTCGACGCGACGCGCCACGAGATCGGCCGGCGGATTGGCGTTGAGAAAACCCCACATCGTGAAGGCGATCGTGAGATCGTGAACGACCGGTGCACGACCGAAGAGTGACGCTCGACGCAGCGCGATGTTCAGACAGCCGCGCACTGCGTCATCGGCCGACAACTCACCCGTGTGCAGCCGCGAGCGAAAGCGGTTGGCGAGAGTGAGTCCGTAGCCCTGATCGGGCCCCTGGTAACCCAGGCGCTCCCCCGATGGCTGACCGGCCTCGAGATCGCCGGGACGATCGGGTGTCCACGGAGTCGGAACGAAGTCGGGCGATGCGTACGAACGAACGTCGTCGAGCACCGGAGTGGGCGCGTGCTTGGGGGCAGCCATGTCTGGAGCGTAGTTGTACCGACGCGTCAGTTTGAAGCGTGCAGGAGTCCGTACACCAGCGATTCCTCGAGGGCACGCCACGAGGCTTCGATGATGTTGGGGCTCACACCGATGGTGGTCCAGGTGCGCTCACCATCGCTCGCGTCGATGAGCACGCGGGTGACCGCACCCGTTGCGGTCGCACCGTCGAGGATGCGCACCTTGTAGTCGGTGAGGTGCACGCGCGCGATCTGCGGGTAGGCCTGCATCACCGCGGCGCGGAGGGCCTTGTCGATCGCGTTCACCGGACCGTTTCCTTCGGCGGTGAACACGTGGCGGGTGGCCGAACCCTCCGGGCCGACCCACACCTTGACCGTTGCTTCGGTGCTGAAGGCACCAGTCTCCGTTTCGTCGGTGATCACGCGCATGCTCTCCACACGGAAGTACGACTGCTCCCAACCGGTCGCGCGGCGCATGAGCAATTCGAGCGAGGCGTCGGCCGCTTCGAAGTGGTAGCCCTCGTGCTCGAGACGCTTGAGGTCGTCGATCACCTGGTTGACCGCCGGACCATCCATGGGCAAGCCGAGTTCGTCGGCCTTCATGGTGATGGTCGCGCGTCCGGCCATCTCGCTCACGACGAAGCGAGTTCCGTTGCCCACCAGATCGGGGTCGACGTGTTCGTACGCATCCTTGGCCCGAGCGATCGCACTCACGTGCAAGCCGGCCTTGTGCGCGAACGCCGAAGCACCCACGTACGGCGCCTGCGGGTTGAGAGGACGATTCAGGACCTCGGCCACGTGATTGCTCACGGCGGTGAGGCGCTCGATGCGACCGGCCGGCAAACACTCGTAACCCATCTTCAACTGCAGGTTGGGAATGACGGTGGTGAGATTGGTGTTGCCGGTGCGCTCACCCAGACCGTTGAGCGTGCCCTGCACGTGGCGAGCGCCGCTCAACACAGCCGCCACCGAGTTGGCCACGGCGCAACCGGTGTCGTCGTGGCAATGGATGCCGATCACCGCGTCGTTTCCGATGTGGCGCTTCACGTCGGCCACGATGTTCTGAACTTCGTGCGGCAGGCTGCCGCCGTTCGTGTCGCACAGAACCACGTGCGACGCACCCTTGACGATGGCCGCTTCGAGCGCCCGCAACGCGAACTCGGGATTGCGCTTGTAGCCGTCGAAGAAGTGCTCCATGTCGACCAGAACACGACGGCCGTTGCCCACCAGGTACTCGACCGAGTCGGCGATCATCGCCTCACCCTCGTCGAGCGTGGTCTGCAGCGCTTCGAGTACGTGGTAATCCCAACTCTTGGCGACGATGCACACCGCGCTGGTGTTGGCGTCGAGCAGATTGCGCAACGTGGCGTCGTCGTCGACCTTGCCGCGCGGACGACGCGTGGAACCGAACGCCACCAACGTGCTCGTGGACAAACGAAGATCACGCGCGGCGCGCGCGAAGAACTCGATGTCCTTAGGGTTGGCTCCGGGCCAACCACCTTCGATGAAGTGCACACCGAGATGGTCGAGTTGTTCGGCGATGCGGAGCTTGTCTTCCACCGTGGCCGACACGCCTTCCACTTGCAGGCCGTCGCGCAACGTCGTGTCGAAGACTTCGATCATGTCGCTCATGTCGATGATTCCTTTTCGTTTCTCTTCGTCGTGGTTATCGGTTGGTCGCGGTCGTTTCGTGAGCGATAAAACGAAAACGCCGCCCACTGGGCGGCGTGTGCGCACGAGGACGACCCCGTGCGCTAGCGAATAATGATGATCGCAACGGCGGCGGAGGCAGACAGAGCGTTCATCGCCTTCCAGTCAACCGTTCCGCCGGCCGAAGCGTCAACGCGGACCCGCGAATGTCTGTGGACGACCTGTGGGCAACGGTGTGCATCACCGGTGAACAAATCCCCGATTTCTGTGGATTGACGGAAAAGTTAGGGGATAACCCTGTGAGTAGAAAAATATCCCTTGACCAGGACTGATGTGGATGGCACAGTCTTCTCACCGGGACGAAAACGGTGACGAGATCCAACGTAGGGCTCCGGCCCTCTAGTGGGTCCCGACCACACGAGCGGCTCGGGAGAGGTCATCGACGTCCTGTGGGTGACGGGGGCAACCCCGGCACACACATTTGGATCTCCGATCGGCCGCTTCGCGAGGGAGACCTCCCGAAGGGGCAAGGGGAGGTTCGCACGGGCGACCCGTGGGCAACCATGAGGGCGCCGGTGGGTTCGGGGTCTCGGAGGGCAACTTCCGGGGCACACGGATCGGACCCTGAAATGGCACTCGCCCGCCGGGGGCAACTCCGACGGGCGAGTCAAGTGAGCGAACGAAGGGTAACAACCCTCGATCGATCGCCGGTGGATGACCTCGATCTCGAGAGCCCCGATGGAGCGCCGGGTAACCGGCAGCACCACTCGGGGCTCTCGTCTTGTATCGGTAGCGTGACGCGCATGGCCTCAGCCGACGGGCGCGACACACCACGCCGCGAGCTTCCCGACGGACTTCGCGAGCAACTCGACCTCGGTTACAGCTTCGGTGGTCTGTCCACCTTCGGCCAGCGCCCATTCCTCACCGAACCATCCGATCTCGATACCTGGCAACCCGATGTGGCCATCGTCGGTGCCCCGTTCGACAACTCCACCACCAATCGTCCGGGGGCGCGTTTCGGCCCGCGCGCGATTCGCACGCAGGCCTACGAACCCGGCACGTACCACATGGATCTCGGCATCGAGATCTTCGACTGGCTCGAGGTCGTCGACTTCGGCGACGCCTACTGTCCGCACGGACTCACCGAGTTGAGCCACGCCAACATCAAGGCGCGCATCGCCGAAGTGGCGAATCGCCACATCGTCCCGCTCGTACTCGGTGGCGATCACTCCATCACCTGGCCGTCGGCCACGGCGGTGGCGGCCGCTCATGGTTACGGCAACGTGGGCATGGTGCACTTCGATGCTCACGCCGACACCGCCGACATCATCGGTGGCAATCTCGCCAGCCACGGCACGCCCATGCGTCGCCTCATCGAGAGTGGAGCCATTCCGGGCTCGCACTTCGTGCAGGTGGGTCTGCGCGGCTACTGGCCACCCAAGGACGTGTTCGACTGGATGGCCGCGCAAGGAATGCGCTGGTTCACCATGCACGACATTTGGGAGCGCGGCTTCCAGACCGTCATGCGTGAGGCGGTCGACCAGGCCTTGGCCTCGGCCGACAAGCTCTACATCTCGATCGACGTCGACAGCCTCGACCCGGCCTACGCACCAGGCACCGGCACACCCGAACCCGGTGGCATCGTGGCAGCCGACTTACTGAGGATGGTGCGCACACTGTGTCTCGAACACGACGTGGTGGGCATCGACATCGTGGAGGTCGCCCCGGCGTACGACGTGAGCGAACTCACCGTGAACGTGGCCCATCGTCTGGCGTTCGAGTGTTTGGCCGGTCTGGCCGCCCGCAAACGGTCTTCTGGTTAGGAAAATTGACCGTAGAGGTGAAAAATCCTCACCAAAACACCGGTTGGGGGGCTCGTTACTTGGCGAGTTCGCACCACGACTCGTACTTGGCCACTTCGCCGCGCACCAACTTGCCGTACAGCTGACCGATCTCGGTGGTGACCGGACCCGGGCACGGAACCTTGCGATCGTCGACCGAGTTGACGGCGCTCACTTCGGCGGCGGTTCCGCACACGAAGATCTCGTCGGCGATGTACAGATCGCTGCGCGCGATGTTGTCGACGCGCATGTCGATCCCGAGATCGCGCGCCAGCGTCATGACCGTGTTCTGCGTGATGCCCTCGAGCGCACCCGCCGACAACGGCGGCGTGAGCACGATGCCGTTGCGCTTCACGAAGATGTTCTCGCCGGTGCATTCGGCCACCAGGCCGTTGGGTGCGAGCATGATCGCCTCGTCGTAACCGGCCTTGAGAGCTTCCACTTTGGCCAGCGACGAGTTCACGTAGTTGCCCACCGTCTTGGCCGCCGGCGGCATGGTGTTGTGATCGTGACGAGTCCACGACGAGATCTTCATGCGCACACCCTTGGAGAGAGCGTCGTCGCCGAGATACGCACCCCAGGGCCAACAGGCGATGGCCACGTCGACCTTGCAGGGCAGCGTGTTGAGACCCATCTCGCCGTAGCCGTAGTACGCGATGGGACGCACATAGCACGACGCCAAGCCGGTGCTGGCGACGGTCTCCTTGGTGGCCGAGATCAACTCGTCGACCGAATACGGAATCTCCATGCCGAGAATGTGCGCGCTGCGGAACAGGCGCTCGATGTGCTCGGTCAGACGGAAGATGGCCGTGCCGTTCTTGGTTTCGTACGCACGAATTCCTTCGAACACACCCGTGCCGTAGTGCAGCGTGTGAGTGAGAACGTGTACCTGCGCCTGGTCCCAGTCGACGAGCTTTCCGTTCATCCAGATCTTGGGTGTCGGGATCAGGGTGGGCATCTTCTTCTCCGTTCGAGTAGTGGCCGTCACGGTATCCCCTGGCGGGACCGACGAGCACGGTGAATACTGCTCAGCGAGCGAGACGTCCGATGATGGTGCGACCGATGTCGGTGGTCGAACCACTGGCCGGTTTGGCACAGGCCGCGCGAATGCGATCGGCCGCCGACGACTCACCGAGGAAATCGAGCATGAGAGCCGCCGACAAGATCGCGGCCGTGGGATTGGCTTTACCCGTGCCCACGATGTCGGGCGCCGAACCGTGCACCGGCTCGAACATCGACGGACCGGTGCGCGCCGGATTGAGGTTGGCCGACGACGCCAGACCGATACCGCCCGACACCGCACCACCCAGATCGGTGAGGATGTCGCCGAACAAGTTGTCGGTGACGACCACGTCGTAACGATGCGGATCTTGAACGAAGTAGATGCACGCGGCGTCGACGTGGTTGTAGGCCGTGCCCACACCCGGGTACTGCGCGGCCACTTCGTTGAAGGTGCGCTCCCAGAGGTTGCCGGCGAACGTGAGCACGTTGGTCTTGTGCACGAGGGTCACGTGCTTGCGCTCGCGTTGCGACGCCAACTCGAACGCGTAGCGGATGCACCGCTCCACACCGAACCGCGTGTTGACGCTGCCCTGAGTGGCGACTTCGTTCGGGGTGCCGCGTCGCAACACACCACCCTCACCCACGTACGGGCCTTCGGTGTTCTCGCGGATCACGATGAAGTCGTGCGGCTTGGAGTGGCCCGGTGCGGTACCCACGAACGGCCGTTGGTTCACGAACAAGTCGAGTTCGAAGCGCATCTTGAGGAGAAGACCACGCTCGATGACACCGGGCGGCACCGCGGGTGTGCCGACGGCGCCCAGAAGAATCGCATCGAAGGCGCGCAACTGGTCGAGAGTTGCGTCCGACAGCACCTCGCCGTCGCGCAGGTAACGAGCACCACCGAGATCGAAATCGGTGGTGGCGATGTCGACACCCGTTGCCCGCACCACGTCGAGAGCGACCGCCGTCACTTCGGGTCCGATGCCGTCGCCGCCGATCACTGCCAACTTGTGCGTCATAGAGGACACATCGTACGGGCGTACACGAGTAGGCGGCCATTCCCGCCCCGCCGTCTCAACCCCGGAGAACCACCGTTACCCTGGGAGACATGGCGAAGGTCCATCACCTCACCAAGTCGGCATTCGAGCGTCTCCAGGCCGAACACCACGATCTCACGACCCGCGGTCGCATCGACGTGGCCAACAAGATCGAACGAGCCCGCGAACTCGGCGACCTCTCCGAGAACGGCGACTATCACGCCGCCAAGGACGAGCAGGGTCACATGGAAGGCCGTATTCGCCACCTCGAATCCATTCTCGAGAACTACGAGATCGTCGAAGCCGACGACGGCGACGTCGTGGGTCCGGGCAAGCTCGTCACACTGTCGATCGACGGTGACGAACCCGAGACCTACTACTTCGGTTCGCACGAAGAGCGCTTCGAGGGTGCCGCCACCATGACGCCCGAGTCGGCGCTCGGCAAAGCGGTCACCGGCAAGCGCGTGAACGAAACGTGCTCGTACACGACGCCCAACGGCCACACGCTCAGCGTCGTGATCGTCAGCGTCGAACTCCCGTGAGCAACGGATCGCCCACTCGGCAGAGCGAACCGCTGGCACCTCCGCTCCCGCCTGGGCGCGAGATCGAACTTCCGGGTCGCGGCACCACGTTCGTTCGCGAACTTCCGGGCCCGAGCCCCGACGCGCCCACGTTGCTGTTGCTGCACGGCTGGACGGCGACCGCCGATCTCAACTGGTTCGGCGCTTACGAGCGACTCGGTGAGCACTTCCGGATCGTCGCCCTCGACCACCGTGGCCATGGCCGCGGCATTCGCTCGCGCAAACCGTTCCGCCTGGCCGACTGCGCCGACGATGCGGCCTGTCTCGTCAACGAACTCGAACTCGGCCCGGTGATTCCGGTCGGCTACTCGATGGGCGGACCCATCGCTCTCCTCATGTGGCGCCGTCACCGTCCCATCGTGCGCGGACTGGTTCTGTGCGCGACGGCCGGCAGTTTCCGACACAGTCGGGCCGAGCGCATGAGCTTTCTCGGCCTCACCGGCCTGAGTGCAGTTGCTCGTCTCACTCCGAGCGCCACCAAGGAACGCATCACCGAGCGCGTGTTCCTGCGGCGCAAGGCCGAGAGTTGGGGTGGCTGGGCCATGAGTCAGGTCGCTCAACACGACTGGCGCATGATTCTCGAGGCCGGACATTCCATCGGGTCGTTCTCGGCCACCGAATGGCTGCCCGACATCGACGTACCCACGTCGCACGTGATCACTCTGCGCGATCCGGTGGTGCCGGCCTATCGGCAACTCGAACTCTTCACGAGTATCCCCGATGCCGATGCGGTGCGCATCGACGCCGAGCACGACGCCATCGCCGCGCATCACGACCGTATGTCCGACTTGATCATCGGGTCCGTCGCATCGGTGTTGCGGCGCGCACCGCATCGGGCAGGCTCGTGAAGAAGCTCCTGGGCGCTCTGGCCATCGCGGTCGGCGGGGTGTACGGCTGGTCGATCTGGAAGCGACGCGGTTCGCCCCTTCCGTCGGCCATCACACGCGGATCGATGGCGGCGCGCAACGGCGAACTCGCCAAGTTGGGTGTTCGCGTCGGTGCCACCTACGCCAGCGCTTCGGCGCGCAAACTCTTCGCGTCGGCCGAGCGACGTGTCCAGATCGATCACGAGACAGAACTGAAGTCAGCCGCACAGGTGGCCGATCGTCTCGGTCAGATGAAGGGTGCGTTGATGAAGCTCGGCCAGATGGCGAGCTATCTCGACGACGGTCTCCCCGCTCCCCTGCGCGCGGCTCTGTCGCAACTGCAATCGAGTGCGCCGCCCATGTCGGCCGCGTTGGCGGCCGACGTCATCGAACGCGAACTCGGTGCTCCACCCGAACAGCTCTTCGTCGAATGGGATCCCGAGCCCATCGCGGCCGCGTCCATCGGACAGGTTCACCGCGCCGTGATCATCGACCCCGACACCGGGGCCGAGCGCGCGGTGGCCGTGAAGGTTCAGTATCCCGGTGTCGATGCGGCCATCGACGCCGATCTGAAGAACGCCGATCTGCTCGGCTTCCTCCTTCAACAAGGATTCAGCGGACTCGACCCGTCAGAGATGGTCGACGAAGTCAAGACCCGCGTCCGCGAAGAGCTCGACTACACCACCGAAGCTCGCAATCAGCAGATCTTCGCCGACTGGTTCCGTGGCCATCCGTTCATCAAGGTTCCCGCTGTCGTCCCGTCGCTCAGCACGTCACGCGTGATCACGTCCGAACTCGTGGTGGGTCAGCCGTGGTCGTGGGTTCTACAGCAGCCACAGGAGTACCGCGACCGGGTCGCCGAAGTGTTGTTCCGCTTCGTGTTCCGGAGTCTCTACGGCATGCACAAGTTCAACGGCGATCCGCATCCGGGCAACTACGTGTTCCACGAGGACGGCACCGTGACCTTCCTCGACTACGGACTCGTGAAGCACTTCACCGACGACGAGATGACCACGTTCATCGCCATGGTGAAGTCGGCCGCCTACGAGAACGACGTTCCCACCTTCCGCGACGTTCTCGAGAACGCCGGAATGCTCAAACTCGACGCACCGGTCGAGACCGACGACGTGGGCACGTACTTCGGTCGCTTCTACGAACCAGTGCGCGCGAATCGTGAGATCACCTGGACCCCGTCGTACGCATCGGGCATCGTGCGTCACACGTTCGATCGTTCGAGCCCGATCGCGCAGTACGCCACGGTGCCGCGAGCATTCGTGTTCATTCAGCGCATCAACCTTGGCCTGTACGCGATCCTCGGCGAACTCGGCGCGACCGGCAATTACCGACGAATCGCCGAAGAACTCTGGCCGTTCGCCGACGGTGCTCCGAGTACCGCGCTGGGTCGGGCCGAAGCCGACTGGGCGGCGTCACGGCAGTAACCTCGGCCGAATGTCGTCACGCCGCTACTCCGCACTCGTCGCCGCTTCACTCGTCGTTCTCGCATCGTGCGGTGGCGACTCGTCGGGCGACGACGCATCGAATGGTTCCACCGAATCGGTCGTCGACGTGACCACGGGTGATCCGATGATCGACGCCGAAGAGCCCACGGTCAGTCTTCCGGCGACGCTCCCCACCGAACTGGTGATCACCGACGTCACCGAAGGTGACGGCGCGGCTGCGGCCGAAGGCGACACCGTGTTCGTGTTCTACGTGGGTGTGCTCACCAAGGACGGCACACGCTTCGACGGCAACTTCGGTCAGTCACCCTTCGCCGTCACTCTCGGCTCGGGTTCGGTGATCCAGGGTTGGGAACAAGGTCTCGTGGGCATCAAGGCCGGTGGCCGTCGCCAGCTCGACATTCCGGCCGATCTCGCCTACGGCGACACCGGCGCCGGCGACATCATCAAGGCCGGCGACGCCATTTCGTTCGTGGTGGATGCGGTCGCCGTGGTGCCAGCCACGTCAGCCGATGACGCGCCCACCATCACGGTGGACGCGGCCGACAACATCGACGAACTCGCCGTCACCGATCTGGTGGACGGAACCGGAACCGCCGCCGAGATGGGCATGACCGTCGTGCTGCAACTGCTCGCGTTCCGCGCCGACACCGGCGAACAGATCGTGAGCACCTGGAAGGATCCGCAGCCCGTCACGTTCGATCTGGAAGACGGCGGTACCTTGCCGGGTCTGCTCGACGCACTCGACGGAATGAAGGTGGGCGGACGTCGCCAAGCGCACATTCCGTTCGAAGAAGCATGGGGCGCCGAAGGTCAGCAGCAGATCGGACTTCCCGAGAAGACCGACGTCATCGTGGTCATCGACCTTCTGGCTGCCTTCTGACCGCGTCGAACGCCGTCCACCACACACGCAGCGCCTCGGGGAAGATTCCCTCGCCGCCATCGGCGAACGAATCGGTCTGGCCTTCGAGATCCCAGCGTCGGACCACGACCGACACGCCCTGATCGTTGACGGCCGCGGTGACCCGCACCCGCTCACGTGAATCGTCGAGCAATGCGTCGAGTTCGTCATCGAGTTCGTCACGGTGATCGTCACGGTGATCGTCGTCGACGTCGATACGCGACATCCAACCTGTCATCACGAGGCACAAGGCATCGACCGGTCGCCACACCGGAATTCGGGTGAGCAAGCGATACGGATCGGCGTCACTGTCGACCAGTTCGCGTTCGAGAAGGGCGCCATCGGAACGCACCGCGAACACGCGGGCGGCGCGATAGCGCATGGTCTCGGCCAGTGATTCGTGGAGATCGGAGTCGACCCATTCGGCGATCGACAAGGGAGTGACACGGGTGTCGGACATGCGGCGAGTGTGAGCGTCCGACGCTCGCCACGGAGTCGGGTCGGTCGACGCAGCCGGGTTGGTCGATGAAGTCGATTCAACCAATGAGAGCAACCAACGCGCTGGCAGCGTCCACCACGGCCGATCCGTACTTCTTGCCGGGGTCGGCCGACACTCGTTCGATCGGTCCGCTCAGACTCACGGCCGCGCGCACCACACCGTCACGAGTTCGCACCGGTGCACTCACCGAGGCCACACCGGCTTCACGCTCACCCACACTCGCGACCCATCCGCGCTTGTTGACAGCCGCGCCATCGAGCACGTGTCCGGCCGAACCAGCCGACAACGGAAACAGTGCTCCTTCGGGCACGATCCAGCGCAAACCGTGGGTCGATTCGAGCGACACCACGCAACGGCGCGCGTCGGCCTCGCGTACGTACAACTGCACGCTCTCACCGGTGGTGTCACGCAGACGTTCGAGGATCGGTCGGGCCAACGCCACCAACGGAAACGCGTTCTCGGCGGAGTGGCCGAGCGACACGAGCCACCAACCGAGGCAGAACTGGCCTTGCGGGTCGCGTCGGAGCAGACCCTGGCTCTCCATGGCCACGGCCAGACGGTGCAGCGTGGCCCGCGGAATGCCGGTGGCCGCGGTGAGATCGGCCAACGACAACGACCCGGCGCGTTCGAGGGCACGCCACACCGTGGCGACCTTGTCGAGTACTCCGACCCCCGATACCATGTCCATGATTCAGGAAGTCTATCCCACTATGTGAGACTCCCCACGAGGCTCGCGGTGGGGACGAGGGAGAACCCATGAGCCAACCAACCACCCTCCCGCAGAAGGTGTGGGATGCCCACGTGGTGCATTCGGCACCCGGCGAACCCGACCTGCTCTACATCGATCTTCATCTCCTGCACGAGGTCACCAGTCCGCAGGCCTTCGACGGACTGCGTCTGTCGGGTCGTCCGGTGCGGCGCCCCGACCTCACGCTGGCCACCGAAGACCACAACGTGCCCACCGAGAACATCCACCTCCCCATCGCCGACCCGATCTCGGCCAAGCAGGTGGAGGTGCTGCGCAAGAACGCCAACGAATTCGGACTCGAGCTGTTTTCGATGGGCGACGCGCGCCAGGGCATCGTGCACGTGATCGGACCCGAACAAGGTCGCACACTTCCCGGCATGACCATCGTGTGCGGTGACAGCCACACCGCCACGCACGGTGCGTTCGGCGCACTCGCGTTCGGCATCGGCACCAGCGAAGTCGAACACGTGCTCGCCACGCAGACTCTTCCGCAGAGCCGACCGAAGTGGATGTCGGTGAACGTCGACGGCACGTTGCCGGCCGGTGTCACGGCCAAGGACGTGATCCTCGCCGTGATCGGCAAGATCGGCACCGGCGGCGGCATCGGCCACGTGATCGAGTATCGCGGTTCGGCCATTCGCGCGTTGTCGATGGAAGGTCGCATGACGGTGTGCAACATGAGCATCGAGGCCGGTGCCAAGGCCGGACTCATCGCACCCGACGACACCACGTTCGCGTACCTCGAAGGTCGCGAGCACGCGCCGAAGGGCAAGAAGTGGGAGCAGGCCCTCGACGCCTGGCGCGCATTGGCCACCGATACCGGCGCACGCTTCGACAGGGACGTGTCGCTCGACGCCGGCGCGCTCTCGCCGCACGTGAGTTGGGGCACCAACCCCGGTCAGGTGGCGAGTATCGATGCCAACGTTCCGTCACCCGACGACTTCGCCGACGCCACCACGCGTCAGACCGTGGTGCGCGCGCTCGAATACATGGGCCTCACCCCCGGACAGCGCATTCGCGATGTCGCCGTCGACACCGTGTTCATCGGGTCGTGTACCAACAGCCGAATCGAAGATCTCCGTGCCGCCGCTGATGTTCTGGCCGGTCGCAAGGTCTCGGTGAAGCGCGCGCTGGTGGTTCCGGGGAGCCACGCCGTGAAGCAACAAGCCGAGGCCGAGGGACTGCACACGATCTTCACCGCGGCCGGCGCCGAGTGGCGCGAGCCCGGATGTTCGATGTGCCTGGCCATGAACCCCGACAAGCTCGCACCGGGCGAACGTTCGGCGAGTACGAGCAATCGCAACTTCGAGGGCCGTCAGGGTCGCGGTGGACGCACACATCTCGTGTCCCCGGCCGTGGCCGCCGCCACCGCTGTGGTGGGCCGCTTCGCCGCCCCATCCGACCTCAACTGACATCGGCCGAACCGAACGAAACGAGACGAACAATGAAGAGCGTACGAGTACTCACCGGGCGCGGAATTCCGTTGCGCCGTAGCGACGTCGACACCGACCAGATCATCCCAGCCGAATGGCTGAAGCGTGTCGAGCGCACCGGATTCGAAGCCGGTCTGTTCGCCACCTGGCGCGACGACCGCGACTTCGTTCTCAACGATCAGCGCTACGCCGGTGCGTCGATCCTGGTGGCCGGGCCGTCGTTCGGCGTCGGTTCGAGCCGCGAACACGCGGTGTGGGCCATTCAGCAATACGGATTCGACGCCGTGATCGCGCCGAGTTTCAGCGACATCTTCCGCAACAACTGCACGAAGAACGGTCTCGTTCCGGTCGCCCTCGGTCTCGACAGCGTCGAGAAGGTGTGGGCCGCCATCGAAGCCGACCCGTCCACCTCGATCGTGGTCGACATGGAGCACCTGGTGGTGGAAGTGCCGGCGGCCGGTGTGAAGGAGTCGTTCCCGATGGAACCGCAGAACCAACACCGATTCCTGAACGGACTCGACGACATCGGTATCACGATGCAGCACGCGAGCGAGATCGACGCTTTCGAGAAGAAGCGGCCGGCCTGGCTCGGCGCCTGACACATTTCTGATTCGGCGCGTGCCGCGCCGCGTCGCGATCAGTCGGTGAGGAACTCGCCGAGGTTCAGCAACATCGGATCGTTGCTAAACACTTCGATCGGCTTGGTGATGGGCATGCGCATGGTGCGCTGAAGGATCGTCACCTGCGTGTGCTGGTTGTACTCCACCAGCGTGACGGCCCAACCGTCACGACCCGCGCGCGCCGTGCGGCCCGATCGGTGCAAGTAGTCCTTGTTGTCCTTGGCCGGCTCGTAATGGATGACGGCCGCGATGTCGTCGATGTCGATGCCACGCGCCGCCACATCGGTGGCCACCAACACCTTCAGGTCACCTTCGGCGAATCGACGCAGGGCCTTCTCACGCGCGGGCTGCGGCAAATCACCATGAATGGCGGCCGCGTTCACGCCGAGCGCCTGAAGATTGTCGGACACTCGATCGCACACGCGCTTGGTCTGGCAGAACACCACCGTCTTGCCGGCACCGCGTGCGATGGCCGACACGACCTTGTCCTTGTCCATGTGGTGCACCGCGAGCCACAGGTGATGCATCGTGCCCACGGTGTCGGTGGCGGCGTCGATCGCGACCTCCACCGGATCTTTCAGGTAGGCGCGGATCAAGTGGCCGACGTCGCCGTCGAGGGTGGCCGAGAACAACATGGTCTGATTGCGACCGGTGCAGCGGCGCAGGATCCATTCGACCTGCGGAGTGAAACCGTCGTCGGCCATGCGGTCGGCTTCGTCGAGAACCACCACTTCGACACCCGACACGTCGATCTCGTCGGACTTCAACAAGTCGATGAGACGTAGCGGAGTGGCCACGACGATCTCGATGCCCACTTTCAACTTGTCGACTTGATGGTGACGGCTCGCTCCGCCGTACACCGGGAGAACTCGGCGACCCGAATGACGTGCCACCGGTTCGATGACCTCGGCCACCTGAATGGCGAGTTCGCGTGTGGGCACGAGCACCAAACCGAGCGGACGCAAGGGTTCGGCCCGCTCGGAGATGCGCGACAACATCGGCACACCGAACGCGAGCGTCTTGCCCGAACCGGTCTTGGCCCGACCACAGACGTCGTGACCGTTCAGCGCGACCGGAATGGCTTCTTTCTGAATGGCGAACGGCTGAGCGAAACCGGCCGCGGCCAGGCCGGCGTCGACTTCGTGCGGAACACCGAGAACGGCGAAGCCGGTGGGGGTGGGCACCGGGGGCAGGACGTTGATGGAGGTGAGGGGCTGCGTGGACGTCGGGGCTGGACTGTCGTCTGGATGACGTCGGCGCCGACGACCGCGAGGAGATCCCTGTCGGGGGGCGGGCTCGGTCATGGTCGGTACCGAGGGTACCGGGTGGCGGCGACGCTGGTGCAGACCGGGTGATGATCGGCGAGAGAAGAGAGCACCACTGATGCCTACTCTGTCGGCATGCACGTGCCCCTGACGATCAACGACCACATTCGCCGCGCCGAGCTCCTCTACGCCGATCGCGTGGCCGTGGTGGACGAACCCGACCAACCGGCCGAATCGTGGGGATCGCTCACCTACCGCCAGGTCGGCGAGCGCATGCGCGCACAGGCGGCCGGACTCGACGCGCTCGGAATCAGAGTAGGCGAACGAGTGGCGATGGTGAGCCACAACTCGGCGCGGCTGCTCACGAGTTTCTTCGGTGTGTCGGGGTCGGGTCGCATTCTCGTTCCGGTGAACTTCCGGCTCGTCGCCGAAGAAGTGAAGTACATCGTCGAACACTCCGGCGCGCGCGTGTTGCTCGTCGACCCCGAATTGGAAGATGCGATGTCGTCGGTCGAGTGCGAGCACAAGTTCGTGATCGGTCGCAATGCCGACGATGCGTTGATGCGCTTCGGCGTCGAGCCGAAGCCGTGGACTCCCGACGAAACCGCCACCGCCACCATCAACTACACGAGTGGCACGACTGCTCGCCCCAAGGGAGTGCAACTCACGCATCGCAATCTGTGGCTCAACGCCGCCACGTTCGGGTGGCAGATGGGTGTGAACGATCGCGACGTGTACTTGCACACACTCCCCCAGTTCCACTGCAACGGTTGGGGAATGGTGTACGCGGTCACCGGCATGGGTGGACGCCACATCATTCTGCGCAAGGTCGACGGGGCCGAGATCTTGCGCCGTATCGACTCGCACGGCGTGACGATGTTGTGCGGTGCGCCGGCCGTCGTGAACGCCGTCCTCGATGCCGCCGCCACATGGAACGGTCCGATTCCGGGCCGCGATCGCGTGCGCATGGTCGTGGCCGGAGCACCGCCGCCCACGCGCACCATCGAACGTATGGAGACCGAACTGGGTTGGGAATTCGCGCAGTTGTACGGGCTCACCGAAACGTCACCGTTCCTCACGATGAACCGCACACGTTCCGAGTTCGACTCGCTCACACCCACCGAGCGCGCGCAAAGGTTGTCGCGGGCCGGCGCGCCGGCTCTCGGTGTCGAACTGCGCACGTCACCGCAAGGTGAAGTTCTCGCGCGGGGCAACGTGATCATGGAGGGTTACTGGAACCAACCCGAGGCCACGAACGATGCAATTCACGCGGCGGCCGACGACCCGAACGGCCCGGCCTGGTTCCACACCGGTGACGGCGGTGGCATCGATGCCGAGGGTTACGTCACCATCAGCGATCGCAAGAAGGACGTGATCATCTCGGGTGGTGAGAACGTGTCGTCCATCGAAGTGGAGGACGCCATCTTCAGCCACCCCGATGTGGCCGAAGTGGCCGTGATCGGCGTGCCCGACGAGAAATGGGGAGAACTGGTGCTCGCCCTCGTCGTGAAGTCGGCTGGTTCGACACTCAGTGAAGACGACGTGATCGCCTACGCCAAGACCAAGTTGGCCGGTTACAAGTGCCCGAAGCGCGTGGAGTTCCGCGATGCCCTGGCCCGCACGGCCACCGGCAAGTTGCAGAAGTTCAAACTGCGCGAGCCCTACTGGGCCGGCCAGACCCGCCAGGTGAACTGACTCAGTCGATTCCGCGCAGGCCGACCGCGGTCGACACCTGCTCGAGATACCACTGATACGTCGAACGAATACCCGAGTCGAGGTCGTACGACGGCGACCAGCCCAGGTTGCGCAGACGGCTGACGTCGAGCACCTTGCGCGGCATGCCGTCGGGCTTCGACGTGTCGAACACCAAATCGGCGTCGGGGTGCACCACATCGCGCACCTTCTCGGCCAGTTCGCGGATGCTGAGATCGACTCCGGTACCCACGTTGATGTGCGAGTCGTCGCTGTAGTTCTCCATCAAGAACACACACGCGTCGGCCAGGTCGTCGACATGGAGGAATTCGCGCATCGGACTGCCGGTGCCCCAGATTTCGACCTCGGATCGACCGGCTTGGCGAGCGTCGTGGAACTTGCGGATGAGGGCCGGCAGCACGTGACTGGAAGCGAGATCGAAGTTGTCGTTGGGCCCGTACAAGTTGGTGGGCATGGCCGAGATGAAGTCGGATCCGTATTGACGACGGTAGGCCTGACACAACTTGATCCCGGCGATCTTGGCGATGGCGTACCACTCGTTGGTGGGTTCGAGTGGACCGGTGAGCAGTTGTTCCTCGGTGATCGGCTGTGTGGCGTGACGCGGATAGATGCACGAACTACCGAGATACAACAACTTGGTGACACCACTCAGATGGCTCGCGTGCACGACCGTGCCGTGAATCATCAAGTTGTCGTAGATGAATTCGGCCGGACGCGTGCTGTTGGCGAGGATCCCACCCACCGTGCCGGCCACCAAGAACACGTAATCGGGGCGGTTGGCCTCGAACCACGTGTTGACCGCACCCTGATCGCGCAGGTCGAGTTCGCGCCGTGTGGCCGTGAGCACGTTGATGTGGTCCGCAGCCTCGAGACGACGCACCACCGCACTGCCCACCAGCCCGGTGTGGCCGGCCACGTAGACACGGGCGTCCTTCGGCATCGGGTTCAGCACGACTGGCTCCTACGACTCATCGCGGTCGACGACCGCGAACAAACGATACCGACCGAACTCGGGTCGCACCTTTCAGTCCGCGCTCAATCGACCAAGGCCTGGTGCAGCAACTGCTTCAACTGGCTGCGAATCGGATACGTGCTGGACGGCATCAACTGCGTCATGAACGTGAGCGTGAGGTCTTCCACCGGATCGACCATGAACCAGGTGCTGGCCGCACCGCCCCAGCCGAAGTCGCCGACCGAGCCCGGGGTCTTGTTGGCCACCGGATCGAGTGTGACGCTCACGCCGAGGCCGAAGCCCACGCCGTCGAACGTGGTCTCGGCGAACAACGGACGACCGTATTCGGTGAGGTCGGCGTTGCCGGGCAGATGATTGCTCGCCATGTAGTGCACGATGCGCGGCGACAGGATGCGATGACCGTCGAATTCGCCGCCGCGTCGCAGCATTTCGGCGAAGCGAACGTAGTCGGGCATCGTCGACACCAAACCTCCACCACCACCGTCGAAAGCAGGTTCACTGCGCGTTCCGCGATCGGCGCCATCGGCCCGCACCGCCTCGCGTTGGCCGGGCATCTTCGTGTACAGCGCACTCAGGCGATCGACTTTGTCGGGCGGGCACCAGAACGCCGTGTCGGTCATGCCGAGCGGCTCGAAGATGCGCTGGCGCAAGAATTCGCCCAGGCGTTGACCGCTGATCACTTCCACCACACGACCGAGCACATCGATCGACGTGGAGTAATTCCATTCACTTCCGGGCTGGAACAACAGCGGTTGCTTCGCCAGCAGTGAACACACACCAGCCAGATCGAGATCGCGAGGGAAGCCCCACTCCATACCGGCTCGTCGGTAGATCTCGTCGACCGGATGCGAATACATGAATCCGTACGTGAGTCCGGCGGTGTGCGTGAAGAGATGCCACATGAGCATCGGCTCGGTCTGCGGTTCGAGAATGGGGTTCACGAACGTGCCGCCCCGCCACACTTTCGATTCACCGAACTCGGGGATGAACTTCGACACGCGATCGTTGAGTTCGAAACGACCCTCTTCCCAGAGCATCAACGCGGCCACCGCGGTGATGGGCTTGGTCATCGAGAAGATACGCCAGATCGTGTCGTCGGCGACCGGACGACCTTCTTCGCGATCGGCGAATCCACAGCGCGACGAATGCGCCACCTTGCCGTCGCGGGCGATCACCACCTGCCAACCCGACAGGCGACCTTCATCGACGTAGCGCGTGAAGTGCGCGTCGAGGCGCGCGAGACGCTCGGGCGACAGGCCGACTTCACCGGGACTCACCAAGGGCAGACCGTGATTCATGTCGTCACGTTAGGCACCCGAAATACAACGACCCGTCGGCGAGCCGGAGCTCGAGCCTTCGGGTCGTTGCGCCGCTGGCGGGTGCGGCAGACCGAATTTAGTGAGACGTGAACGAACGCTGAACTTCCACCGCGGGGAAGTTTTCTACAATCTCACGCGTTTCCGTAGGAAAGTTTCGGCGCAGGGGGCCGCCGACCCGGCCACGTCGATCACATCGATCACGTCGACTGGGCGTCGATCTCGGTGCGTACCGCATCCATGTCGAGCGCCTTGGCCTTGTCGACCAGATCGCTGAGCGCGTGCTCGGGCAACGCCCCGGCCTGGTTGTAGAGCAAGATGCCGTCGCGGAAGATCATCAGAGTGGGGATCGACTGGATGCCGAACTGGGCCGCGATCGACTGCTCGGCTTCGGTGTCGACCTTGCCGAAGGTGGCGTCGGGGTGAGCCGAAGCCACCTTCTCGAACACCGGGGCGAAAGCCCGACACGGCCCACACCAGGCGGCCCAGAAGTCGACCAGTACCAGACCCTCACCGGCGACGGTGGACTCGAAGTTGGCCGAGGTGAGTTCGACGGCGGTGCCCATGACTGGTGCCTCCTTGGTGGCGGACCGAGCGATCACGACGACGACTCGGACTGCCAAGACAACCACGCGGGGTCCGGATTCATTCCCATCGGGCGCGAGCGGGGGTGCGGCCGGTTTATTACATCCGTCACTCCGGGGCAGAAATACCCCTGGACAATGGACAGGTACCCCCCATGTTTGTAGGGTCCAACCGCTTTATCCATCCCTGTACGCAGGGAGACATCCGGGGAGGTCAGACCGATGAACACCCAGACCGCCGAGGCCCGCACCCTCACCATCGATCTCACGGAACCCCGCTACCCCGGTAAAGGCATCGGCTACGACTGGCGTTCGCTGGTCGCGGCCGCCGAGGCCGCTTCGCTCGACGACGACCTCGCGCACCTCGACGCGGTTCCCGTCGACTGACGACGCACGTTCACCGATCTCGTTGCACCCCTACCGACCGGTCGGTAGGGTCAGCCCTGTGACGAACCTGTTGGGCCTCCTCCTTATGTAGGGCGAGCGCCCCATATCGCGTTCGCCGAAGCCCCGTGCGCACCAGCGCCGGGGTTTTTTGTTTGTCCCAACGGCCGTCACCACACGAAAGGCGAGACCATGAATCGACACACGCAGTTCGAGAACAAGGCACCGGGGCGCATGCCCTTTCAGAAGTACGCGCCGTACATCCCGCTCGTGCTCCACGATCGCACCTGGCCGAACACCGTCATCACCAAGGCGCCGTTGTGGTGCTCGGTCGACCTGCGCGACGGCAACCAAGCGCTCATCGATCCGATGGACCCCGAACGCAAGCGCCGCATGTTCGATGCGCTCGTGAAGATGGGCTTTTCTGAAATCGAGGTCGGCTTCCCGTCGGCCAGTCAGCCCGACTTCGACTTCGTGCGTCAGATCATCGAACAGAACCTCGCACCCGACCACGTCTGGATCCAAGTGTTGGTGCAGAGTCGCGACGAACTCATCGAGCGCACGTACGAGTCGCTGCGCGGCGCCAAGAAGGCGATCGTCCACTTCTACAACTCCACCAATCCGCTGCAGCGCGAGGTGGTGTTCAATCTCGACAAGGACGGCATCAAGCAGATCGCGGTGCACGCGGCCGAGCGTTGTATCGAGCTCGAGGCCACGGTGCCCGGAACCGAGATCCGCTACGAGTACTCGCCCGAGAGCTTCACGCTCACCGAACCCGAGTACGCGATCGAAGTGTGCGAAGCCGTCATGGACGTGATCAAGCCCACGCCGGCTCGTCCTCTCATCCTCAACCTGCCAGCCACCGTCGAGTGCTACAGCCCCAACGTGTACGGCGACGTGATCGAGTGGTTCGGCCGCACGATCAAGAACCGCGATTCGGTCGTCATCAGCCTGCACCCGCACAACGACCGTGGTTGCGCCGTCGCGGCGGCCGAGTTCGGCGTCATGGCCGGAGCCGACCGTGTGGAAGGCACGCTCTTCGGCAACGGAGAACGTACCGGCAACGTCGACATCGTGAATCTGGCCATGAACCTGTTCGTGAACGGTGTCGACCCCGAACTCGACATCACCGACATCGACGCCCTGCGCCGCACCGCCGAGTACTGCAACCGCTTGCCCGTGCATCCGCGTCACCCGTACGTGGGCGACCTCGTGTACACCGCGTTCAGCGGCAGTCACCAAGACGCCATCAAGAAGGGATTCGAAGCGATCGACCGCAAGGCGGCCGCCGACGGACGCAAGCCTGGCGAGTACGACCAGTGGGGCGTTCCGTATCTACCCCTCGACCCCAAGCACCTCGGTCGCTCGTACGAAGCGGTCATTCGTGTCAACAGTCAGAGCGGCAAGGGCGGAGTCGCCTACGTCATGAAGTCGGAGTACGGATTCGATCTGCCCCGTCGCTTGCAGATCGAGTTCTCGAAGAACATCCAACACATCACCGAAGATCTCGGCACCGAGATCACCCCGCTGTCGATGTGGGACGCGTTCGAGCGCGAGTACCTGCCGGAGGCCCCGCGTTTCGTGCTCGAGAGTCACGAGATGCGCAGCCAGTCGACCAACGGTGGTCGCACGTCGATCACGGCCCAACTCGTCATCGACGGTGACCATCGCACCATCACCGGTGGCGGCAACGGACCCATCGACGCGTTCGTCAACGCGATGCGCGAGGGCCTGGGCGCCAAGATCGACGTGGTCGACTATTCCGAGCACGCCATCGGCAAGGGTTCGGAGGCCAAGGCCGTCGCGTACGTGGAGACGGTGTCGGGTGCGGGTGACGTGCTCTGGGGTGTGGGTACCGACGAGAACACCGTGACGGCCGCGCTGCGGGCCGTCCTGTCGGCCCACGAACGCCAGGAAGCCGGGCGCTGACGCGGGCCTTCGAGCCAACCGATCCGGTGGGATAGGGTCGGCCCGAGTCATCCGACAACGTCTTTCAGACAGGAGTCACCATGAAAGTGAAGGTCGACTACGACGTGTGCGCGTCGACGGGTTCGTGCATGCAGGTGTGCCCCGAAGTCTTCGAAGTGCGTAGCGATGGCTACCTCTACATCCTCAACGAAGAGCCGGGCGAAGAACTGCGCGAGAAGGTCGAGCAAGCCGCCGACCTCTGCCCCACCGCCGCCATCTCCGTCGAAGGCTGATCCTGGGCTTCCACGCCAAGCTCCGCTCGGCCTGGAAGTCGGCCGACTCGATGTTGTGCGTCGGGCTCGATCCCGACCTCGACAAGTTTCCCGACGGTGTCGAACGGTCGGCTCGCGGCGCACTCGACTTCTGCCGCCGCGTCGTCGACTCGACCGCCGAATTCGCCTGTGCGTTCAAACCGCAGATCGCGTACTTCGCCGCCCTCGGTGCCGAACGCGATCTCGAACAGCTCTGTGCGCACATCCGCGAACAGCATCCGAACATCGTTCTGATCCTCGACGCCAAACGCGGCGACATCGGCCCGACCGCCGAGCGCTACGCACGCGAGGCCTTCGATCGCTACGGCGCCGACGCCGTCACCGTCAATCCGTATCTCGGCACCGATTCGCTCGAACCGTTCTTCGCCCACTCGGGTAAAGGCGTGATCGTGCTGTGCCGCACGTCCAATCCGGGTAGCGGTGATTTCCAATCGCTCACCGTCGACGGTCAACCCCTCTACGAACGCGTGGCTCGCCTCGCGGTCGACGACTGGACGAAGCGCGGCGAGGTGGCCCTCGTCGTTGGCGCCACCTATCCCGACGAATTGGCACGAGTCCGCGCGATCGTCGCTGACCTTCCGCTTCTGGTGCCGGGTATCGGTGCGCAGGGCGGTGACGTGGCCGCCACGGTGACGGCTGGTCGTGATGCGTCGGGCTACGGGATGATGATCAACTCGTCGCGCGCGATTCTGTACGCATCGAGTGGTGCCAATTGGGTGGAGGCCACGACCCGCGCCGCCGAACGGACTCGCGACGAGATCCGCGCCGTCTAGGCGTGCAGAACGTGGACGCTCGTGATGCCGGGCGACGTGCGCAAACGATGGAGCACGTCATCGGCCACCGGGCCCGAGGGCGCGATCACCATGAGAGCCGAACCCGGCTCGGGGCTACGACCCACGTCCATGTCGCTGATGTTCACGCCGGCATCACCGAGCACCGTGCCGACGAGACCGATCACACCCGGGCGGTCGTCGTTGCGGACCACGAGCATGTTCTCGGCCGGCGGAACGTCGGTGGTGTGATCTTCGATCATCACCAGACGCGGATCGCCCCGGCGTCCCGTGAGTGTGCCGGCGATGCTGTGGCCACCGCCGCGCAACGTCACGAGGTTCACGTAGTCGTGCGAATCGCGAGACGAGAGTTCGCGCACTTCTACACCGGCCGACTTGGCCAACTGCGGAGCGTTCACGTACGACACTGGTTCGTCGCTGATGGCACTGAAGAAACCCTTCAACACACTGAGCGTGAGGATGCGGCTGTCGTACTGCGCGATCTCACCTTCGAGACAGATCTCGAGTTGCGACGGCGCCGACTCGCACAACGTGGCGAACAGTCGACCCAAGCGTTCGGCCAGCGGAAGGAACGGACGAAGAGTCTCGTTGGCCTCGGCCGCCGACACGTTGACGGCGAACGGGACGAAGTCGCCGGCGAGGGCGAGCTGCACCATGTCGGCGATCGTGTCACCGGCCTTGTCCTGTGCTTCACGCGTGCTCGCTCCGAGGTGCGGAGTGACCACCACTTGGTCGAGCGCGAAGAGCGGGCTGTCGGTGCACGGCTCGACATCGAACACGTCGAGAGCGGCGCCCGCGATCTGACCCGAGCGCACCGCTTCGGCCAGCGCCTCTTCGTCGACGATGCCACCGCGCGCCACGTTGATCACGCGAAGATCGGGCTTGGCCTTGACGAGGATGTGGCGGCCGATGATGCCCTTGGTCTCCTTGGTCTTGGGGAGATGCACCGTGACGAAATCGCTCTGGGCGATGAGGTCGTCGAGTTGAACCATGTCGACACCCATCTGACGGGCGCGATCGGCCGTGATGTACGGGTCGTACGCGATGAGACGCATACCGAAACCAGCCGCGCGCTGCGCCACCAGCTTGCCGATTCGACCGAGGCCGACGATGCCGAGGGTCTTGTCGGCGAGTTCGACGCCCTCCCAACGACTGCGTTCCCAGCGGCCGGCCTTCAGTGCGGCGTGGGCCTGCGGCACGTTGCGCGCCGAGGCCAGCAACAACGCCATGGTGTGTTCGGCCGCCGACACGATGTTGCTCTGCGGCGCGTTCACCACCATCACACCGCGACGAGTGGCGGCTTCGACATCGACGTTGTCGAGACCGATCCCGGCGCGACCCACCACCACCAGATCGGTGGCTCCGGCCAGCACCTCGGCGGTCACCTGAGTGGCCGAGCGGATGATGAGGGCGTGGACCCCCACCACGGCCTCGGGCAGGGACTGCGGCGTGAGATCGAGACGCACGATCACGTCGTGGCCGGCCGCCCGTAAACGATCGAGGCCTCCTTCGGCAATCTCTTCGGAAACCAGGATGCGAGCCATAGACGAGTTCCTATCGTGGTCGGCGGGCCCCCGGGCCACCCAACCCAATTGACATTTCGTTCAAAGAAACCCATGACCTCCGACACGTCCAAAGCTTCAGCTTCACCCGCGAACATCGACATCCGTGTTCTGCACGACCTCGACGAGATGCACGCTCTCCTCGCCGTGGCCGATGCGGTGTGGGGCATCGCTCCAGGCGGTCTGGTCGGGCCCGACTTCCTGTTGGCCCTGTCGCACGCCGGCGGCTACGTGTCGGGAGCCTTGGACGGCGACCGCATGATCGGTGCATCGTTCGGGGTGCTCGCTCGCCATCGCGGCGACTGGTGCCTGCACTCACACATCACCGGTGTGGTTCCCGAGCAACAGAACTCGGGGCTCGGGAGGCGGCTCAAGCGCCACCAGTACGACTGGGCCCGTCGACACGGACTGGCCGCCATCACGTGGACCTTCGATCCGCTCGTTCGACGCAACGCCTGGTTCAACCTCCACGTGCTCGGCGCGATCGCGACCGAGTACCACGAGAACTTCTACGGACCGCTGCGCGACGACATCAACGGCGACGATGACTCCGATCGACTGCTCGCGCGCTGGGACATCGATTCCGAGCGCTCTCGCTCCGCGGCCTCCGCTCCGCTTCCCGTGATCGAACCCCGACCGGGTGATCACCTCGTGCCCACACCGGCCGACATCGTGACGACACGACGCTCGGACGATGCCACGGCTCGTCGCTGGCGCCGATCGTTGCGAGCCGACCTACAGTCGTTGCTCGACGACCACGACGTGATCGGTCTCACCGCCGACGGCGCCTACGTCGCCCGACTCCGAACGGACAATTCATGAGCAGACTCGCCGATCTCTCTCCCATCGTCTTGCGTGGTTTCGAGTTCCGTCGTGTCGCCCTGCCGCTGGTGTCACCGTTCCGTACGTCGTTCGGCACCGAAACCGCTCGCGACATCTTGTTGGTGCGGGCCCTCACCGATGGTCCGGACGGCTGGGGCGAATGCGTTGCCGGAAACGACCCGCTCTACTCGAACGAATACGTCGATGCCGCCCAACACGTGAGCATCAATCACCTGATCACACGTCTTCCGATCGGCACCCCGATTCACGCGGTCGACGTCGCTCGCCTTCTCGAGCCGGTGAAAGATCACCGCATGGCCAAGGGAGCCATCGAAGCCGCTGTGCTCGACGCACAACTGCGGGCCAACGGTGTGTCACTGGCCGCCGCACTCGGAGCAGTTCACGATCGCGTTCCGTCCGGTGTGTCGGTGGGCATCATGGACACGATCGACGATCTCGTGAGCGTGGTGGGCGGATACCTCGACGACGGCTACGTACGCATCAAGTTGAAGATCGAACCGGGTTGGGACCTCGAGCCCGTGGGCGTGATTCGTCGAACCTTCGGCGACGCGATTCCACTCCAGGTGGACGCCAACACCGCGTACACCCGCGACGACGGCCCACATTTGGCCCGCCTCGACCAATTCGGCCTGCTCCTCATCGAACAACCACTCCCCGAGGACGACGTGACCGGCCACGCGCTCATCGCCCAGCAGGTGGCCACACCCATCTGCCTCGACGAGTCGATCGTGTCGGCCCGGGCCGCCATCGACGCGATCGAGCGCGGGGCCTGCCGGATCATCAACATCAAGGCCGGTCGAGTGGGGGGCTACCTCGAAGCCGCCGCCGTGCACGACGTGTGCCGCGAACGCGGTGTTCCGGTCTGGTGCGGTGGGATGCTCGAAACCGGAATCGGACGCGCCATGAACCTGGCCCTGGCCGCACTCCCGAATTTCACGATCACCGGCGACGTGTCGGCGTCCGAGCGGTTCTGGCGCCGCGACATCGTGACCGAACCGGTGCGCCTGCACGACGGCCACGTCACGCTGCCAGGAGGCTCGGGATCGGGAGTGAGCATCGACCACGATTTCCTCGAGTCGGTCACGACCTCGCGTGTCGTCGTCCCCCAGGGATAGGGTCGCGCCATGACTCATGAATTCTTGTCCGACGACTGGATGAACGCGGCCCGCGCCATCCGCGCGAAGTACGAAGGCCAGACGCCCAAGATCGCCGCGTCCATTCGTATCAATCAGGTGATCACCGAAGTCCCTTTCGGAAGTGGTGAAGTCAAGAGTTTCATCGACACGTCATCGGGCGACATGCAGATGGATCTCGGTGAACTCGAAAGCCCCGACGCCGTCGTCACCACCGACTGGGCCACCGCTCGCGCGATGTTCGCGCTCGGCGATCAGGCTGCGGCCATGCAGGCGTTCATGAGCGGCAAGATCAAGGTCACCGGCGACATGATGAAGCTCATGTCGATGCAGACCGCCGTTCCTCAGAGCGACATCACCCTCAAGATCGCCGACGAGATCAAGGGCATCACGAAGTAACGGTCGTCGGTTCAGGCCGTTCGCGGCGTCGACCGAACGAAAGCGGCGAGAATCACCGCCACACCGGAGACTGCGGCCGCCACTGCGAACGTCACGTGATACGACGTCTCGAGTCCGGCCCCCAACGTGGCCACCTGAATCGTGGTCATGACCACCGAGCCGAACACCGAACCCATCTGATTCACGAGTTGTTGCATGGCTCCGGCCACGCCGAGGTCGCGTTCGTCGACCGAGTTGGCCACCAATGACGTGAGCGCCGGTCCGGCGATGCCGAAACCGGCACCCGACAACGCGAGCGCCGCAACCATGAGCATCACACCACTCGATTCGTCGACGAACATGAAAGCGAGCATCGAGGCGAGGATGCACGACCAGCCGAACATGGCCGCCTGACGCTCGCCCACGCGGATGGTGGCCAGGCTGGCCAGCGGCGCGAGCAAGGCGAAGGTGAGTGGACGCGCGATGATCACGAGTGAAATGCGTCCGCTGTCGTAACCGAGGATCTCGCTCATGACGAGCGGCGAGAGCAACAGGCCGCCCATGTAGGCGAAGTTGGCGAAAGCCTGCGAGGCCACCGGTACCACGAAGTTGCGTGTGCGCATCCACCGCAATGGCATCAACGGATCGGACACCCATCGTTCGATGCGGACGAAGAGAATCAACACCGCCACACTGCCGGCGAGAAGCAACACGACGGCCGGACTGGCCCAGCCCCACTTCGGACTTTGGTTCACACCGGTGAGCATCATGAGCGCACCGAGTCCGAGCGTGAGCGAACCCCAGATGTCGAACCGAACGTCGGGCACTCGCTCGGTATCGGGCAACAGACGCCACGCGAGCAACACACCGATCACACAGAGCGGGGCCTGCACCGCGAAGATCGCCCGCCAACCGACGGCATCGACCAACGGGACACCCGCGACCACGCCGATCACCGGCGCACCTGCGTTCACGAAACTCCAGTAGCCGAGTGGGCGCACGCGCTGTTCGGGTGGGAAGAGCCGGTTGATGTAGGCCATCGTCGCCGGACCCGTGGCCGCGCCCGCGGTGGCCGACAGGATGCGGAACGCCACCATCGACGCCGCACTCCACGCGATGGCTGTGAGTGCGGCGAACAAACCGGCACCCAACAAGCCGAACACGAACACTCGCTTGTGTCCCCAGAGATCACCGGCCTTGCCGTACGCCGGACCCACCACGCCGAACGCCAACATCGGCCCGGTGATGGCCCACGAGATCACCGACACCGTCGAATCGAACTCGCGGGCGATCGTCTGTAGTTCGACCACGAGAATGGTGAAGGTGACGCCGATCGTGAACAGTCCCGACAGAACGACGATCAGCAGCGCCCAGTTGCGCTCGATCGGAACTCGATCGGCCAACCGTCGACGAACGAGGCTCGGCCAGGGAACGACACCTACCTCGTCGACTCCGGCGGAATCGACGTTGACGGTGCGCGGCGAGGATTCGCGGGGCTCGGCGCCCACGGGTCAGGACTTGGGCGCGAGCTTCGCCATCGCGACGGTGAGATCGGCGACCGACCAACGATCGTTCTGCTTGATCTCTTCGGCCATGGTCCACGACTGCACGCGCGTCACCTGACCACCTTGCACGTAGAACGTCTCACCGTTGAACTCGCAGGCGGCCGACGACAGATAGGCGACGAAGGGGCTCACGTTGGCCGGATCCCACATGTCGAACGCACCTTCCTTGGGCGCCATCACGTCTTCGAGACCCGGTGTGGCCAGAGTGAGACGAGTACGCGCGGCCGGAGCGATGGAGTTGCTCTTCACGTTGTAGCGGGCCAACTCCTTGGCGCAGATCTGGCTGAACGTGGCGATACCCGACTTGGCCGCGCCGTAGTTGGTCTGGCCGGGATTGGAGAACAGACCCGAGGTGCTGGACGTGTGCACGATGTTGCGCGGCTTGGTGACACCGTTCTTCGCCTGCTCGCGCCAATACGCGGCGGCATGGCGCGTGGGCGTGAAGTGTCCCTTGAGGTGCACCGCGATCACGGCGTCCCACTCGGCTTCGGTCATGTTCACCAGTACTCGGTCGCGAAGGATGCCCGCGTTGTTGACGAGGATGTCGAGGTCACCGAAGGTCTCGATGGCCTGATCGATCATGCGCTTGGCACCGTCCCAATCGGCGACGTTGTCGGTGTTGACGATGGCGTCTCCACCCATCGTCTTGATGTCGGCCACGGTCTGCTGGGCCGGAGTCTTGTCGGAACCGGTGCCATCGTTGGCCCCTCCCAGGTCGTTCACCACGACCTTGGCTCCTTCGGCGGCGAACAACAACGCGTGCTCGCGTCCGAGGCCGCGACCGGCTCCGGTGATGATCGCTACTCGCCCGTCCAGTGCACCCATGACCTACTCCTCGTCGAACTGTCGCGGCGTCACGCTCGCGAGCGACCGAACATCCCGCTCGGCCGCATCTCACCTTAGGCAGGGCGGCCCAACGACGTGAAGCCGCGCGGGTCAGCGACCGAAGTAGGCCAGGTCGACGGCAGCGCCACGGGGCAACAACTGGCCCGGTGTCACGATCTGACCGTTGTAGGCGAGGGCCACCAGGACACCGTTGGTGTTGCCGGTCACATTGCCCACCACGAGGCCGGCATCGGCGATGGCCTGCTTCACCTGTTCGAAGTTGAGACGGCGCAGCACCGGGATGGCGACCACATCGGGGCCCTTCGACACCACGACGGAGATCTCGGTGTCACGGGCGACTTGTTCGCCCGCGGCCGGAACTTGCGAACCGATCGCCCCGGCCGGCGCGTCGATGAAGAACTGATCGTCGAGACGCTTGATCGTGAGTCGCAACTCGGCCAACTTCGCCGTTGCCGACTCGAGAGTCTGACCCTTCAGATCGGGAACGATGCGCGGGGCCGGCCCTTGCGACACGTATACGTCAATGGTGGTTCCCTTGATCACGTCGTCACCGGCGGCGAGATTGGGTTGTTCGGGAACCACCCAACGCACGACCACACCCACCGCGACGTCTTCGCTGGGTTCTTCCAGCACGTTGGCCTGCAGACCCGTGTTACCGAGCGCGGTCACGGCGGCCACCGAATCGAGAGTCGCCAGATCGGGCAGCGGAACCGGCGGCGGGCCGCTCGACACCACGAGGGTGAGGACTCCACTCGACTTCAACGAATCACCAGCCGGTGGTTCGGTGCGAATCACACGGCCGGCTTCGATGTCTTCACTGAACTCTTCGATGCGCTCGATGTCCCAGCCGTACTCGGTGATGGAGTTGGCGGCTTGACCCTCGGTCAGATTGGCGAGGATCGGGATCTCACGACCGTTGTCGGTGATCCAGCGGTAGGCGAAGAAACCGCCGACGACCAACACCAACGCCGCCGTGGCGGCCAGGATCCACCGAGCCACCAACGGCTTGTCGTCGTCATCGTCGCCCTCGACAGCCGCGACCGGGGCCAACATCTCGGTGTCGGCCTTGATGACCAGATCGCCGACGGCGGTGGGAATGTCGCGGGAAATCGTCGAACTCGCCGTTGTCTCGGCGATGTGCATCGATGCGAACTCGCTCGGACGCGCGACGTCGATCGTCGGATCGACCTCCAACGACGGGATGAGGATTTCTCCGGTCGCATCGGACACGACGAGAGGAAGCACGTCGGGACGCGGCATGGTCGATGCCGACTGCACGAGAGCACGACCCATCTCGGCGGCACTCGAGCGTTCCTCGGGCTGAGCGCGACCGGCCTTCTCGAGAACCGAGGCCAACGCACCGAGATCGGCCGACACCGGGAACAAGCGATCGATGCGCGACGAGAGAGTGGCCACGACCGAGTCGGTCACGAAGGGAACCGAACCAGTCACAGCTTCCACCAGGATGAGTGCCAGCGCGTACACATCGGTCTTCTCGTCGAACGGCTGGGCGGCGGATTGTTCGGGTGATGCATAACGCGCGCGCTCGGGTGACACCCCCGACGGAACCGACCACGCCACCTCGGCCGACGGTGCGGTGATACCCAAGTCGGCCACCACGACTCGTTGATTCTCCGAGAACACGATCGCGGAGGGGCGCAGATCGAGATGCACGACGCCACGACGGTGGGCGCGGTCGAGAGCGCGGCACACGTCGACACCAATCACGACCGCCTGCGACGGAGTGAGCAAACGACCACGATCGAGCATGTCTTGCAGCGTTCCGCCGAGTGGTCGCTCGCTCGCCACGTACACCGTGCGCTGACCAGCCACGACGGCTCGACCGGCTGACAACACGGCGGCGACGGTGGGGTGATTGATCGACGCCACCATGCGCGCCTGTTCGAGAACCGCGTCACCGATGGACGTCGAGGTCTCGGGGGTGAAAAGTCGGACGTGAACCGAGCGCTTTTCCTGAATGTCGACCGCGACGAACGTGCTCGATTGCGTGGACGGCGACACCAGACGCTCGAGCCGGAAGCGGTCGTCGATGATGGTGCCGACGAGTTCGAGCGGATCGACGACCCCGGACATGGGGGGAGAAACTAGCCGTCGTGGCAACGCGTGTGACCAGCGGCGACCGAGTTCACGCTGGTGCGTTGTGGAAAACCTGGTCGTGACGGCGAAACTGATCGCGTGGCGAGCGACGAATCCACTGACGTCAGCACGACGCGTCGGCGTCGTCGACCCAACCGTGAATTGCTGTTCATCAGCATCGCCGCGGGGGCCGGACTGTTCTTGGTGATCGCCGGATTCCTGTCGGCCACCACGGGACGCGATCTCCTCGATTATCCCGATGCCATCATCGACATCTCCCCCGCCCCGAACGATCGACAGGTGCTCTCGCAAACCGAGATCTCGGTCGATCTGCAAGACGGCTACGAAGCGGTGCTCGTGCTCGACGACATCGAGATTCCGACGTCACGACTCGAAGACGTCGCCGGTGGTCTCCCCGAACCGGGTCAGCAGATCGACTTGCCACCCACGGCCATCTACGACCAGGGCAACTCGCTCATTCGTTTCGAACCACGCGACGGAGCCGTGATCGAGTCGTACTCGGTGGGACGCCACCAAGTGACGGTGATCTTCTGGAAGATCGAAGACGGTCGCAACACGGCTCGCTCGTACTCGTGGTCGTTCGAAGTTCTCTGACCGCTCGCTACGCCGGGAGTTCGCCCGTCTCGAGCACGTGCACGAAACCGGCTTCGTCGAGCATCGGCACGCCGAGTTCCTGAGCCTTGGTCACCTTGCTCGCACCGGGTTCACGACCCACCACCACGGCGAACGTCTTGGCCGACACCGAACCCGGACTCTTGCCACCACGATCCTTGATGGCTCGCTCGGCACCATCGCGATCGAAACCGTCGAGCGTGCCGGTGACCACCACGGCCTTACCCGCGAGGACTTGCGGCGAACGCGACACCTCCACGTTGCCGAAGTCGACACCAGCTCGACGCAACTTCTCAACGAACTCCTTGCTGTCGGACCGTTCGAACCACGAAGTGATGGACGCCGCGATCACGTCACCCACACCGTCGACGGTCGCCAGGTCGTCCTGCGATGCGTTCATCACACCATCGAGCGAGCCGAAGGCTCGGGCCAGTGCTTCGGACGCCGACGGGCCGAGATGCTTCACACCCAGTGCCGTGAGCAACTTGGGCAGAGGCCGCGTCTTCGAGCCGTCGATAGCCGCCAGCAATTTCTCGGCGCTCAACCGACCGAAGCCTTCGAGAGTGAGAAGTTGCTCGACATCGAGGAAGTAGATGTCGCCGGGATCGGACACCAAACCGGCATCGGACAACTGGAAGACCGTGCGTTCACCCAGACCTTCGATGTCCATCGCTCCGCGTGACGCGAAGTAGATGATGCGCTGGTCGCGCTGATTCGGACAACTCGGTTCGATGCATCGTGTATCGGACTCACCCTCATTACGACTGAGAGTGCTCTGCAACGGACACGGGCACTTGGTGGGGAACGTCCACGGCTTCGACGCCTTGGGTCGCAACGACAGGACCGGCCCGACCACTTCGGGAATCACGTCGCCGGCTTTGCGAACGATCACGGTGTCGCCGGGGCGGACGTCTTTCAGACGAACCTGATCTTCGTTGTGCAGAGTGGCCATGCCGACGGTGGATCCACCCACGAACACCGGCTGCAGAACCGCGAAGGGCGTGGCTCGACCGGTCCGACCGATCGACACCTGGATGTCGTCGAGGATCGTGGTGCGTTCTTCGGGTGGAAACTTGAACGCGATGGCCCACCTCGGTGCGCGAGCCGTGAAACCGAGGGCCTCGCGCTGAGCGAGATCGTCGAGTTTGACCACTGCTCCGTCGATCTCGTAACCGAGTCGATGGCGCTGCTCCTGCCATTCGCGGCAATACGCCTCCACGTCGGCGAGTGAATCGACCACGCGAATGTTCGGATTGACCGGAAACCCGAGTGCCGACAGGAAGTCGAGTGTTTCGTGATGGCTCGCGAACTCGGGACCACCCACCACTTCGCCAACTTGGTACGACCAGAACGCGAGCCCGCGTGACGCCGTCACCGACGAGTCCTTCTGGCGCAGACTGCCGGCCCCGGCGTTACGCGGATTCACCGGCACCGGCTCGGGCTTCTTGCCCGCGCTCACACGTTCGGCGTTCTCGAGTTCTTTGGCCGCGCGCAGTTTCTCGAACGCGTCGATGGGCAGGTACACCTCGCCGCGCACTTCGAGAATGTCGGGGAGATCGAGTCGTGAGGGCAACGACTTCGGAACGTTGGCAATGGTGGCGACGTTCGCCGTGACGTCCTCCCCCACCCGACCATCACCACGAGTGGCCGCCTGCACGAGTCGGCCTTGCTCGTACCGCAGACTCACGGCCAGACCGTCGATCTTGAGTTCGACGCAGTAACGAACATCGGCGTCCTCACCCAGACCCTTGAGCACTCGCTCGCCCCAGGCGCGCAATTCGTCGACGTCCATGGCGTTGTCGAGGCTCGTCATGGGGATGCGGTGCTCGACCGGGGCGAACGCTTCGCTGATCTCGCCACCCACGAGCAGAGTGGGCGAATCGGCGGTCGCCAACTCGGGGTGTAAAGCCTCGAGCTCTTCGAGTTCGCGCACCATCTGGTCGTACTCGGCGTCGGCGATCTCGGGTTGCGCGAGCGTGTGATACAGCCGGCGATGACGGTTGATGGTGTCGCGCAAAGCGATCATGCGATCGCGGACCGACGAGTCGGCGCTGCGCTTCTTCGCGGCCATACCCGGATTGTACGACCGGGCTGTGGTGCGACCTAGGCGCCGACCGAGAACTGAGCGCTGAGCGCTTGGGTGCGCACCCGCTCGCCCACTTCGGCCACGTGGCGCATGATGATGGCCGCGCTGTCGTGGCTGTGAAGTGCGAGACCGCATACGGGTGTCACGAGCGCCTGGCGACGCAGTTTGAGTGGATCGCAGCCGGCTTCGGTGAGCGAACACCACACCGAGGCCAACTTCTTCCACCAACGCTCCGATGTAGTGCCGATCGGGCCGTCGGTCGGAACCACGCCCCACGCCACCCAACCGCCGCCGTTGACGAAGCGAGTGAGTTCGATGGCCGACTCGGTGATGCGTTCGGAAACCGGGACACTGAGGATCTGTGGTCCGGCCGCGAGCAGCGGTGACAACGGAACGTCGGCACAACTGTGCAGACCCACCAAGGCATCACGCTCGACGACGGCGAGTGCGCCCGACATCAAGTCGATCGCGGTGTCGGGAGCGATGGGGAACGTCTCGTCGTACAAGTCGCCGAGGTCGGGCTCGTCGAGAACGACCACCTGCGGGCAGTCGGGCAACGCCGAACCGATCGTGTCGGCCACCACGCGCACATGATGTCGAACCGCGCGCACGGCCACGTCGAAAGCGAGGTGCGCCGGCACACCGAGGCGCATCAGCGCTTGTCCCACGGTCACGGGTCCCGTGAACTGCCACTTGATCGGACCCGAGTGATCGGTCATCCGCGCGAGGAACGAGCGCAAACCACCGAACGAGTCGTTGTTGGTGTCGGTACGAACGGCCGCCAGCGGATCGACCAACGACGTGTCGACTAGAAGCGATCCGTATTGGCCCAGGCTGATTCCGCGAATGCCCACGACAGCCTGAGCGATCATTCCTTCGGCCGGCGACCGGCGCGGAACGGTGGGAACGCAGGGCAGGTCAGGGCAGGTGGCGAGAGAGAACTCCGCTGCTTCACGGGCGTCACGATGCGGCAGGCTGCCGATCATCGTGGCCACGCCACCGCTGAGCACGTTCAACGTGCTGGATCCAGACACTTCGTTCTCCCCTCGGGGTATGTCGTATCAAAGTGGGAGAAGTCGTCACGAATCGGATCACACGGTTTGGTCATGGCGTCGCCGACGGGCCACCCTTGACGACGTGGACGGTCAGCACGACTCGATCACGAGCGAACGATCTCCGATCCTCGTGGTGACCCGCGTGTTCACGTTGGCCCTCGGCCTGTGTGCGCCGCTGGTGTCGAATCGGCTTCAGACTCTCGATGCCGCCGAACGTCTGACCGTGCAGATCACGGCCTGGGCGGCCTGGGCGATGGTGCTCTTGTGCGTTCTGGTGCCATCCACGATGTCGCTCACGGCGCTGCGACTCGTGTCGCCGCTTCATCTCATCGTCTTCTTCGTGCTCGCGGTGTCGAACCCCGACACCGGATCGATGGTAGCCACGGCCCTCAGTGCGATCGTGGTGGTGTTGGTGCTGTCGGCCGAACTCGGTCATGTGTTCGTTCAGACGTCGGCGTACGGCGACGAGAAGCGAGTTCTATTGCGGTGTCCGCGAGCGCACCTCGTCGTCATCGTCACGATGTGGGCCCTGTGGGTCGCCAGCGGAATCGTGGGCGTTTCGGCTCTGGTGAATCGCAGTTGGGTGTTCGGTGGGATCCTGACCGCCCTGGCGGCTTCGGGACTGGTGGCTCTGCCGCGCCGATTCCACCGCTATTCACGTCGTTGGCTCGTCTCGGTACCGGCTGGCATCGTCGTGCACGATCACGTGGTCCTGGCCGAAACGGCGATGTTCACGCGTACCGCGATCGGCACCACCACACTCGTAGCCGAGCCCGGTGAGTCGGCCGATCTCTCGGGTGGAACGGGTCGACCCTGGGTCGAGATCACGTTGAGCGACTTCGACACCGTGGTTCGTGCGGCCACCCCGTCGACACCGGGCGGTTCGGCCATTCACGTAAAGTCGTTCCGCATCAGGCCGTCACGACTGACGGCGGCTACCGAATTGCTGACGTCGTGAGCGACGCGGTGGTGGCGCCTCCCACGACCCAACCACCATCGCGGTCGTAGAACACGAGTGACTGACCCGGCGACACACGGCGCTGCGGTTCGTCCCACACGACGTCCACCTGGTTGCCGTCGACACCGTTGGTTCTGATCGACCCGGCGCGCGGTTCGCCATGAGCACTGCACTGCACCCACACCCGGCCGTCGACCGGACCGTGGGTCCAGGTGGGTGACGAACCGAGTTCTCGATCGACGAGAAGGAGCGACTCGGGACCCACGACAACTCGCCGTTGCGGCACATCGACGTCGACCACGAACCGCTTGTTGCCACCGCCACCGGCGACTCCGCGTCGTTGACCGAGCGTCACGAGTTCGACCGCATCGACCCGGCCGATGTGCTCGCCGGCATCGTCGACCACGTCAGCCGCGTGCAGTTCGATACGGCGCCGCAAGAACGACGAGCGACCCGTCGCACCATCGGGCGACTTAGTGGACGTGATGAAGCAGACGTCCTGACTGTCGGGCTTGGTCGCGGTCCGCAAGCCGAGGCGAGTCGCGTGCGCGCGCACCTCGACTTTGGTGAGTGTGCCGACCGGCAACAGCGTGCGCGACAGCGCATCCTGGTCGAGCATGTGGATCACGTAGCTTTGATCCTTGGCGTCATCGGCCCCACGCAGGAGACGCCACACACCGTCGATGTTCTCGATGCGGGCGTGATGGCCGGTGGCCACGGCGTCGAAACCGAGAACGTCGGCGCGCTCGAGTAGACGATCGAACTTGAGGTGACGGTTGCACTCGATGCACGGATTGGGAGTGATGCCCCGCGCGTGATCGGCCACGTACGGGTCGACGACGTGGCGGTGGAAATCGTCGGTGAAGTTGAAGACCAGATGATCGATGCCGAGTTGCTGAGCCACGCGTCGCGCGTCGTCGACATCACTCACGCTGCAGCAGCCGGTGTCGCTCTCGCCACCCCACAGCCGCATGGTGACGCCCACGACCTGATGCCCCTGCTCGAGCAGAAGGGCAGCGGCGACCGACGAATCGACACCTCCGGACATGGCGACAAGAACTTTCACGGCGTTTCTCCGTGGGTCAGGCTACGGCTGTCGAGTCGACGAGACGTTCAGCGACCCTTGGTTGCCGAGCGAATGCGCTCGATCGCGCTGGTGACCACGGTGGCCGCCTCGTCGACATCCGACTCGGTGGTCGTGTGTCCGAGCGACAGGCGCAGGGCCCCTTGGGCCAAGCCGCGATCGACACCCATCGCAGCCAACACGTGCGACGGCTCCATGGCGCCACTCGCGCAGGCCGAGGCCGCCGACGCGCACACTCCCCCTTCGTCGAGGAGATACAGCAGGGCTTCGCTCTCCACGTCGGCGATGCACACGTGGGCCACACCGGGCACCGCGCGATCGGCGGGAATCGTTCGGTGGACCCCACCCACCGACATCAGCCGCGCGACGAGTGTTTCGCGCAACGCCTCGACGCGCGCGCACTCGGCCGCTCGCTCGCGATCGGTCGACTCGAGCGCACGAGCCAGAGCCACGATGCCGGCCACGTTGTGCGTGCCGCTCCGTCGGTCGCGCTCCTGCCCACCACCGAGGATCAGCGGCGCCACATCGGAACCCGCGCGCACCGCCAGCACCCCCACGCCCTTGGGGCCGCCGAACTTGTGGGCCGACAACGCCATCGCGTCGACGAGCGGCCAGATCGTGCGCAGGTCGAGCCAACAAGCGGCTTGCACGGCGTCGGTGTGCAACAGCGCACCCGGAGCGAGTGAACGCACCAGACGCGACACCGCCCGCATGTCGGTGATCGCTCCGGTCTCGTTGTTGACCGCCATCACCGACACGACGGACACGTTTGATACGTTCGATACGGTGCGCAACACACGTTCGAGATCGGCGAGATCGATCACGCCCGCCGAGTCGACCCCGACCACGTGACCCTTCTCGTGCTCGACGCAGTGCAGAACCGCGTGGTGCTCGGCCGCCGAACACACCACCACACCAGCGCGTCGTTCGATGGCGCCGCGAATGGCCGTGTTGTCACCTTCGGTCCCACCACCGTTGAACACCACTTCGCCGGGTAGACAACCGATCACGCCGGCCACCACATCACGGGCTTCGTCGATCGCACGTCGCGCCTCGCGGGCGAAGCGATGCGAACCCGAGGGGTTGGCGTAGGTCTGGGTGAGGAACGGCAACATGGCCTCGACTGCATCCGGACGCATGGGCGTGGTCGCCGCATGGTCGAGGTAGACGAGGCTCTTGCTCACGCCGTCACGGTAGTGGCGAATCGCGAAACGCGTGGTGGACTGAGGGCATGCAGGGATACGGCGAATCCTCGTACGGAGACGGGTTCGCCGACGTCTACGACGACTGGTACCACGACGTCAGCGACGTGGATTCCACAGTCGCGCTCCTCACTTCACTCGTGGCGCCCGACCGAATGCGTGACGGGCGATACCTGGAACTGGGAATCGGCACCGGGCGCATCGCGTTGCCACTGGCCGAGACCGGAGCCCGCGTGACCGGGATCGACGCCAGTCGCGCCATGATCGAAAGGCTGCGCGCCAAGGATCCGAGCGGCAAAGTGTCGGTCATCGTCGGCGACATGTTGCGCGGCCTCCCCGACGCGTCGTTCGACGTGGTGTTCGTGGCCTACAACACTCTCTTCGCGTTACGCTCGAACGAGCGACAGCACGAGTTGTTCGCCGAAGTGTCGAAGCGACTCGTACCCGGTGGCTCGTTCGTCGTCGAAGCCTTCGTTCCCGACGTGGGTCGACCGGCGGGCGGCAACGTGGGTGTGCGCACGATGGCGGCCGATCGCGTGGTCCTCATGGCCGACGTTCACGATCCCGAGTCGCAGACCGTCGACGGACAGTTCATCGAATTCACCGACGGTGCCGCGGTTCGGCTGCGACCTTTCAGCATTCGCTACTCCACCACCACCGAACTCGACCGCATGGCGACCGACGCCGGCTTGAGCCTGGCCGAGCGATGGGAAGACACCCGCCGGACACCTTTCCGACAGGATTCCGTCACTCATGTTTCGGTGTATCGGCAAGCGTCGGTGTCCCGAGCCACCTGATTCCGTATCCTGACCACCACCGTGAGCCAACTTCGACTGAACCCCCTCACCGGCCGCTGGGTCACCATCAACGCCGAGCGGGCCATGCGTCCCACCGATTTCGCCACGCGCATCCAGACGGTCGAGTCCGACCCGAGCCGTCCGTGCCCGTTCTGCCCCGGCAACGAAGATCCGTCGGCCCCGCCCATGCTCACCATCGGCAACGGCGACGACTGGAAGATGCGTGTCATCCCCAACCTGTATCCGGCGTTCGACGGCGAAGATTCGTTGGCCGTGCGCAACCTCGGTCCGGTGCACGTGATGGCCGAAGCCAGCGGAACCCACGAAGTGTTCGTGTTCACGCGCGATCATCACGGTGGCATCGACACGTTCGACGATGATTCGTGCGGACAGATCATGTCGGTGCTCAAGCAGCGTCTTCTCGAGCACGCCTCCACGCGCAACATTCGCTACACCCAGGCGATCGTCAACCACGGTCGTGAAGCCGGCGCGTCGTTGTCTCATCCGCACGGGCAGTTGCTCGGCCTGCCGTTCGTGCCGGGCGAAATCCTCGACGAGGAGCGCGCGTTCGTTCGATTCGAAGGCGGCTGCATCCTGTGTGCCACGGTCGAGAGCGAACTCGTGTCGGGTGAGCGCGTGGTCCTGGCCACCGACGACGCCGTCGTCGTGTGTCCGTTCTGGAGCGGCGGCCCGTACGAAATGCTCGTGATTCCCCGCCACCACGATCAGCACCTCCCGGACGCGTCCGACGAATCGCTGGCCGGTGTGGGTCGCGCCATCCGCGATGCCCTGGCGCACCTCAACGCGGTGTTCCCCGACGTGTCGTTCAACCTCGTGTTCCACACGGCCCCGCATCAGCATGACGGCCCGTTCCACTGGCACGCACATCTGTGGCCCAAGCTCACCACCGTGGCCGGTTTCGAACGCGGCACCGGCGTCATGATCAACATCGTTCCGCCCGAGCAGGCGGCTGACGAGTTGCGTCGCATCGGCGCGAACGCCTGACGTGGCCCGCATCACCGTCTCCATCGACCTGAACGCGTCGCCAACGCGGGTCTGGGAAGTCGTCGAGCCGATCGAACGTCACATCGACTGGATGGCCGACGCGGTCGCCATTCGATTCGAGACCGATCAGACACGCGGCGTCGGCACGAAGTTCTTGTGCGACACCAAAGTGGGCCCCATTCGTCTGACCGATCACATGGAGATCACCGAGTGGGTTCCGGGTGAGGCGATGGGTGTGAAGCACACCGGTCTGGTCACCGGTTCGGGCATCTTCACATTGGCTCCCCTCGACGCAGGCCAACGCACCCGTTTCACCTGGAGCGAAGAACTGCGCTTCCCGTGGTGGCTCGGTGGTCGCCGGGGTGAAGCAGTTGGCGGAGGCCTCGTGATGAAGGCCATCTGGAAGCGCAACTTGAAGCGCCTCCAATCACTCGTCGGCTGACGAGTCGGTCAGGAGATCAGACGCACCAGTGCGGTCGCGGCCGCGCCGAGAACGATCACCGCAATGAGTGGAACTCGTCGCCACGCCGCCACCACGGCAACGGCGATTCCGATCGCTCGCGCGTCGAGCACCAGATCGCGCCCGGTCGAGAACGTGTCCTTCATGACGAGTGCGGTGATCACCGCGGCCGGGATGAGTGCGAGGCAGCGGTCGACCACCGGCGGCAACGTTCGACCGCCCAAGATCACGAGACCCGTGACTTTGAACGCGTAGGCCCCGGCGGCCAGAACGAACACCAGCGTCCAGGTCATGATGCGACCTCGCGCGGACGTCGCACGCCCACCAACACGGCCAGGGCCGACAGAAGAATCGGGACGCCGACCGGTGTGATGGGGATGGCGACGACGCACACCGCGCCACCGAGCAGTGCGGCCAGACGCGCTCGCGCGTCGGTGAGCAACGGCCACAACATCGCCACGAAACCGGCCGGGAAGGCGACATCGAGGCCGTACGTGGTGGGATCGAGAGCGTTACCGGCCAGCGCGCCGATCAACGTGCCCAGATTCCAGAAGAAGTAGAGAGCGACACCGGTGAACCAGAACGCGATTCGTTGCGCTCGCGGATCGGGTTGCGCGACCGACATGGCGGTCGTCTCGTCGATCGTCATCTGAGCCGCCAACATTCGCAACCCGAGCGAACCTTCGATGCGCCGCGACATCGCGAGCCCGTACACACCGTTGCGCGCCGCGAGCAGCATTGCTCCTCCGAGGGCCGAACCGAACGAACCGCCCGAACCGATCACCGACACCGCCGAGAACTGCGAGGCGCCGGTGAAGACGAGGAGTGAGATCGCACACGTTTGCAGCACCGACGAGCCGGCCGACACCGACGCGACTCCGAACGAAACACCGAAGACACCGACCGCAGCACTCAGCGTGAGGCAGGCCACCATCATCGGGCGAAGCGACTCGTCGCGCCACCACAACGGATGCTCATCGCGCGACATGCTCGAGACATTACGGGGCGGCGCTTGCTACGGTCGGTGTCCGTGCGCGTCCTGATGCTCGCGTGGGATCTCCCACCTCATCAACTCACCGGTGTGTCGGCACACGTGGAGGGCTTGTCACGAGCACTCGCCCGCGCCGGTCACGACGTGGTGGTGCTCGGCCGCGCCGATGGTGACGCCGACGCGACCGTCGACCAGACGGTTCTGCCCGGTGTTCGCGTGTTGCGTGCGTCGGTCGATCTGCCGTGGCTTCCCGACGACGATGTCGTTCTCAACACGGTGTCGGCCAATCATCATCTCGTCCGTCTGCTCGCCGAGCTCGGCGATTGGCGGCCCGACGTGGTGCACGCCCACGACTGGAACGTCGCCTGGGCCGCCGATGCGGTGTCGACGCTCACGGGTGCTCCCCTCGTCGCCACCATCCACGCCACCGAACGCGGTCGTCACGGCGGCCATGTTCCACAGGGTGTTCCCGCGGCGATCAACTCCGTCGAGTGGTGGCTCGCCTGGCAGGCCCGATCGGTCGTGTGCTGCTCACGGTTCATGATGCGCGAGGTTCTCGACGGCTTCGATCTCGATGCCGAGCGGGTTCACCTCATCCCTCACGGTGTCGACACCGACTCATGGCGACCACCCGACACCGCGTCGGTGCGAGAGCCACTCGTTCTCGCCTGGGGTCGCGTTCGATACGAAAAAGGATTCCAGGTGCTCGCGCAGGCGATGGCACGACTGCGCGGACGCGTACCCGGGATCTCGTGCATCATCGCCGGACGCGGCTCGTACCTAGCCGAGTTGCAGAGCCAACTCGACCTCGAAGGTGTGGGGGACATCGTGCAGATTCCGGGTTTCGTGCCCGACCACGAACTGCGAACGCTGCTGCATCGCGCGGGCTGCGTGGTGATTCCGTCGCTGTACGAGCCGTTCGGCATCGTGGCCCTCGAAGCCATGGCGGCCGATGCACCACTGGTCGCGGCGCGCACGGGTGGTCTGGCCGAAATCCTCGAGGGAACCGACGCCGGACTGTTGTTCGAACCAGGTAACGCGCTGCGCCTGGCCGAAACGATCGAAGGGCTCCTCAACGATCGTCAACTGGCCGACCAACTGCGCGCCAATGCACAACGGCTCCTGGCCGCGCACTACTCGTGGGACGCCATCGCTGACACCACGTCGGCGCTCTACGAACGCGTGATCAGCGGCCGGTGAACTGGGCCTTGCCGGGCCCGTTCTCGAGAAAGCTCTTCACACCGATCTGACTGTCGTGCGAGCGGAACGACTCGACGAACAGATCGCGTTCGAGCAGGAGTCCGTCGGTGAGAGTCGACGACATTCCTTCGTCGACGGCTCGCTTCACGAGCGACTGCGACACCAGAGCACCACGTGCGATCTCGGCGGCGAGAACTCGCGCACGTTCGGCCAACGACTCGTGAGCGACCACCTCGTCGGCCAGACCGATACGGAATGCTTCGTCGGCCTTGACCTGCCGACCCGTGATCATCATCTCTTTGGCCCGACTCGGACCCACCACGCGCGGCAACCGTTGCGTTCCGCCACCACCCGGAATGATGCCGAGCAGAATCTCGGGTTGGCCGAACACGGCCTTCTCGCTCGCGATGCGGTAGTCGCAGGCGAGGGCGAGTTCGCAGCCGCCGCCGAGTGCATATCCACTCACGGCCGCGATCACGAAGCGCGGAATCGCCGCCACGGCATCGAGCGTGCGATGGAACGCCGGTCCGATCACCTTGGCTTCCTCGGGTCCACCGAACTCGGCGATGTTGGCTCCGGCCGCGAAGATTCGCTCGCCACCGGTGATCACCACGGCACCGGGAGGGTTGGCGGTGAGATCGGCGGCCACCTCACCGAGTCGCGTCAACACGGCCAGGCTCAAGGCATTGACCTTGGGATTGTTGAGCGTCACCACGGCCACGCCGTCGTCTCCTCGCTCGACGAGAACCAGATCGGCATCGCTCATGATGTTCCTTTCGTCAGGCCCCGACCGACTTCAACATCTCGTCAGCCGCTGACCACGGATCGACCGTTCGTTCGACCACGCCGTCGGTGAGTTGATCCCAACGATCACCAGTGCAGATCTCGCGAGCGCGTTGTTCGAGTCGCCGAGCCACGATCTCGCGCAACTCTTCGCGCAGACGGAAACGGCGGCGGCGTTCGAGTTCGCCGTTGGCCGTGATGAACGCGCGGTGCTCGTGAACCTTCTCCCACAGTGCCGCAACGCCCTCACCGGTGGAACCGATCGTGGGCACGATCGGCGGACGCCACGAACCATGGGGCATGTCGGACAGGTCGAGCATCTGATCGAGGTCGCGTCGCGTCTCGTCGACGCCCTTGCGATCGGCCTTGTTGATGACGAACACGTCGGCGATTTCCATGAGACCGGCCTTGTTGGCCTGAACCGAATCACCCCAACCCGGGTTCACGACGACGACCGTGGTGTCGGCCTTGCCGGCGATCTCGACTTCGACCTGACCCACACCCACCGTCTCGACCAGAACCCACAAACGACCCACCGCATCGAGCAAGCGAATGGCTTCGGGAGCCGCGAGTGACAGACCGCCGAGGTGGCCGCGGGTCGCCATCGAACGAATGAACACACCGTGATCGGTGGCGTGATCTTGCATGCGCACGCGGTCGCCCAGGATGGCCCCACCGGTGAACGGCGAGGACGGGTCGATGGCCAGCACCGCGACCTCGATGTCCTGGCGGCGAAGGTGCCCGATGATCGACGACGTGAGCGTGCTCTTGCCCGCGCCCGGAGCGCCGGTGAGTCCGACGGTGTAGGCGGTGCCGCCCTTCGGGTAGGACAAACGACCGATGACACGAGCGGCATCTCCGCCCTGTTCGATCAGCGAGAGCAAACGCGCGAGCGCGCTGCGATCGCCTTCCTGCGCGGCTTGGAAGAGGGTCTCCGGAGTCCGGTCGCGCCGGTTCACACGTTCACCACTTCAGTGACGCCGTCGACGCGATCGCGCATGATGCGCTCGATTCCCTGCTTCAGGGTCTGCGTGGACGCCGGGCAGGTGCCGCAAGCGCCCACGAGCGTGACGGTGACGACACCCGTGGTCGCGTCGACTTCCTTCAACTCGATGTCACCACCGTCGGCCTGCAGCGCCGGACGGATGACTTCGATGGTTTCTTCGACCTGTGCGCGCATCGTGCTCATGATGAGTCTCCGGACACCGAGGGGGTCTCCAGTGGTCGTAGATCGTAGAGTCAGAAGCCGTGGGAAACTCCGACCCGAGCCACAAGTCATGAGCGGGTTCGGTGCACTCCTCGCCCATCAGGGCGGCTGGGACGAAATCCTGTTGGTGGCCGGGCCCATCGCCGTGATCGTGGGCCTGCTCGCGTTGGTGAAGAAGCGACTCGACAAACGCGACTGATCGTCAGACGGCCAGTTCGATGTGGGCGCCCAGAGCGCCCAATCGGCCCAACAAATCGTCGTAACCGCGTTCTACGTGTTCGAGACCCGAGATGACCGTGCGTCCGTCGGCCACGAGCCCGGCCACCACGAGAGCGGCACCAGCACGAATGTCGGGAGCCACCACCGCGGCACCGCGCAGTTGTTCGACACCGTGCACGATGGCGTGGTGGCCATCGGTGCGAATGTCGGCCCCGAGTTTCGACAGTTCTTCCACGTAACGGAATCGGCCCGGGTACAGGTTCTCGGTCATCACACCCACACCCTCGGCCACCGCCATCATGGTGACGAGGAGAGGTTTGTAGTCGGTCGCGACACCCGGATACGGAAGGGTCTGCACGTCGACGTTGCGCAGGCGACCGCTTGAGCTGACGCGCACGCCGTCGGAACTGGGAATCACGTCGACTCCCATGTCGGAGATCTTGCGCAGGAACATCTGCATGTGGTCGGCCCGCGCTCCGCGCACCATCACGTCACCGCCGGTGACCGCGGCGGCGGCCATGTAGGTGGCGGCTTGAATGCGGTCGTTCACCACCGCGTGCGACACCGGACGCAACGAGCCGCGCGCGACACCTTCGATCGCCACCACCGACGAGCCGATGCCGTCGATACGCGCACCCATCTCCACCAAGAGGTCGCACAGATCGGCCACTTCGGGTTCGCGTGCCGCATTGCGCAACGTGGTGACACCATCGGCGTGCACCGCGGCGCACACGATGTTCTCGGTCGCACCGACCGACGGAAAGTCGAGCGAGATGTCGGCGCCGTGAAGGTGTTCGGCCACGGCTTCGATGTGATCGACCGCGGTGTCGAACTCGGCTCCCATGGCGCTCAAACCGGCGATGTGCATGTCGATCGGCCGTGATCCGAAATCGTCGCCACCGGGCATGTCGAGTCGAACCCGACCGCAGCACGCCAGCAACGGACCGAGCACGTTGATGGATGCGCGAATGCTCTCCACCTGTTCGGACGGAGCGTTGAAGCCGACGCCACCGGCGTTGACGAGAACCAATTCGTGCGACTCGGGGCGGTACGTGACATCGATACCGAGTGACAGGAGCAACGATCCCATGGTGCGCACGTCGGAGATATCGGGAACGTTGGAGAGGCGGTGCTCACCCGTGGCGTACAGCGAACCGACCATCAACTTGAGGACCGAGTTCTTGGCACCGGGTACGACGACCTCTCCGTGAAGAGGCCCGCTGCGGTGCACCTCGATGCGGTCCATAGACCTCCCAGTATGCTCGCCCCGTGGGTGGCGCGAAGAGGCATCTGACGCGCCCGATTGCGAGCGACGACACACTCGCTCTCCAACCTCGGCACGACGTGCTGATCGAGGAAGCACGGCCGATGGCCGAATCGCGTGACGGTGTGGTGGCCCACTTCGTGCAGTCGACCGGACCGTTCACCGAGTACGAGCGCACGATTCGATCCGACGACGGTCGTCTCGTCGAGACCACGTCGTACCGACTGAACATTCCGTGGTTCGCGTGGTTGTTCGGACCGCTACTGCGTCGCACGCTACGCCGCTCGGCCACACCGGGTTCGGCGCCGTTCTGGGCCCCACCCGACGTTCTCTCGGCGCGTCAGGTGAGCATTCTCGGACTACTGGCCGCGGCCAGTCTTCTCTCCGCGTTCACCAACACGCTCTTCACCCAAACCGTCGCGTTTGCTGGCGACGATCTCGGTGTCGGCGATTGGGGCCGCGGTGTCGGTGGCACCGTGGTGCGCCTCGGGATCATCGTCGGTTTGCCATTCGCACTGGCCGCCGATCGCATCGGTCGGCGACGGGTGATCGTGGGTCTCGCGTGGGCCGCGCCGATCATCGCGTCTCTCGGTGCGCTCGCGCCCAACTTCCCCGTCCTGGTGGCCACACAGTCGATCAGCCGACCACTCGGGTTGGCGCTCGACTTGTTGGTCGCGGTGGTTGCCGCCGAAGAGATGCCTCGGAGTTCACGCGCGTATTCGGTGAGCATTCTCGCCATGGCCAGTGGCCTCGGCGCCGGACTGGCGGTCGTGAGTCTGCCGCTGGCCGACATCGGTGACGGCGGTTGGCGACTGGTGTACGTGTTGGCGCTCGTCTGGCTGTTCGTCGCGGTCGATCTCACGCGTCGGCTACCCGAGACGCAACGTTTCGAACGACACGTGGCCGAACAAAAGCACGTCGACGCACCCATGCAGAGTCGACGGCTCGGCATTCAGATGGCGGTGGCCTTCTTCGGCAACCTGTTGCTCGCACCGTCGTCGTTCTTCCAGAACGGCTATCTCAAGGACGAACGCGGATTCTCGGCTGGCATGGTCGCGGTGTTCACGTTGATCACCACGACACCCGGTGTGCTCGGACTCGTACTCGGTGGTCGGGCCGCCGACAAACGAGGGCGGCGGCGCATCGCCACCATCTGCGTACCGATCGGTGCGGCTCTGATCGTCGGATCGTTCTGGTTCGGCGGTCCACTCATGTGGTCGTTCGCCGTGAGCGGCTCGATCGTGGCGGCGATGGCGTACCCGTCACTCGCGGTATATCGCACCGAACTGTTCCCCACCGGTCGGCGCGGTCGCGCCGCGTATCTGATTCTCGCCAGTGCGCTCGTGGGCGGCAGTTTGTCTCTGCTCGTCACCGGTGCCCTTCTCGACAACGACGTGAGTCATGGCGCGATCCTGAGTGCGCTCTGGACGGGTCCGATGATCGTCGCACTGATCGTGTGGTTCACCTACCCCGAGACCGCGCATCGCGAACTCGAAGAGATCAACCCGGAAGATCTCGATCCGAATCCGCGCGGGTGAGAACGGAACCCGTTCGCGGCGATCAGCCGGTGAGAATTCGGCGGGCCTCGCTCAGGTCGCCGATGATGCCGCTGGCGGCCGACTCGTCACCACCGTGATCGGGGTGAACCTCGCGCAAGCGAGCACGGAACTGACTCATCACGTCGCGTTTGGATGGTTTGGTGGTACCGGCCGGAAACCCGAGTACGTCGAGCGCCCACGCGCGTGGATCGGCGAGTGAACGCAACGACGCCGTCTTCGAGCCGGCCAGATGGGCCACGAACGCGGCACCGAGCGGACCGCGCCACGACATCGACTTGAGCAACACCGGTTCGAGCGACAGACGACTTTCGCGATCGAGGCGTTCGAGGGCGTAGATGGCGCCAAGAACCTGCTGCATCGGACTGCCGTTGGTGTCGAACTCGAACTCGACCTCGTCACCAGTACCCACGACGCGATGACGACTGCACGCGAGGCCGTGTCGATCGACTTGGTAGCGATGACGCAGACGCGGTTGAGCGATGCGTTCACCACGCTGGACCTGTGAGATGAGGCGATGCGTATCGGGGACCAGGTCGTCGTCGATTTCGGGAACGTGACGAGCGATCACGGCACCGAGCAACAACCCGCCGAAGCCGGGGGCCGGGTCGACCGGCAGCACCATGTGGCCGAGCGAAATGCGTCGCGTGGGTGTGAGAGGACGCGTGTGCCACACCTCGAGTTCGGCGAGCAGCACGGTCATGACGACGCCGTCAGACCGAGTCGTCGTCGAGCTCGACGTCGTCGTACTCGTCGAGGATGTCTTCGACCATGTCTTCGGCGGCCGTCGGCACGACGAGCGTGTCGTCGATCCAACGGTGCGTGATGCGGGCCGCGACCAGACGCTCGGTGATTTCGCGACGCTCGGCCATCGAGTAGTCGTCGAGTTCGTATTCGGTGACTTCGTCGCCGTCGCCCACTCCACCGGCCACCGCGGTGGACCCGATGCCGAGTTCCTTCTCGAGCCGCTCGAAAATGCGATCGACCACATCTTCGAACTCTTCGGACACGACGAGTTCGCTTTCGACCCACGCGTGAGCGATGTCGGCGTTGGCGAGCAACGCCGTGAGTTCGGCCTGCTGATCGGACGACCACGACGACAAGTCGTAGAAGACGTTGGCGGCCTCGGGATCGAGCGGGTTCCAATCGGTCACGTCGGCGACGCTATCCGCCCTCAGGAAGAGTGGCGAACCAGGAACTCTTCGGTCCGGCGATACTCGCCACGCCGATGTTCGGGATCACGAAAACCGTGACCCTCCCCCGCGTACTCCACGAGTTCGGCGTCGCCGCCCGCCGCACGCACCGCACTCACCAAACGCCGGCTCTGATCGATCGGCACGACCGGATCGGAATCACCGTGGAAGACGAGCAGCGGCACACGCGCCAATTCGTCGGCGTGATGAATCGGCGAACGTTCACGCGACAGTCGTTCGGTCGTGGCCCGATCACCAACGAGTGAACGGTTGTAGTGCGCTTCGAATCGATGCGTCGTCTCGTCGAGGCCGGCGATGTCGGTGACGGGATACGCGACAACGGCGCCGGCGATCGAGCGACGTCGCGCGAGTCCGAGAGCGGTGAGCCCACCGGCCGACGATCCGAACGCGAACACTCGCCGGCCGTCAGCGACCTGATCGACGATGTCGGCGACGTCATGCGCGTCGACGTCTCCCCAACGACCGTGCAGTGCCGTGGTGAATGCACGACCGTGGCCCGTGCTGCCGCGATGATCGGGAACCAGAATCGACCAGCCGCGATCGAGCCAGTAATTGAAGCGAGGCATGAAGGTGACCTGCCACTGATCGGTTGGTCCACCGTGCACCCAGCAGATGAGCGAGCCGTTCGGCTGCGGGCTCTCGAACAAGCGTGCGTAGAGACGTGTGCCATCACTCGCCGTTGCTTCCACCAGTCGCGGTTCGACGAGCGAGGTTTCGCCCTCCCATGTGTGCGACGGGCCGATGGCGAGTGTGCGGCGCGACCATTCGTCGGCCGACGTGTCGTACGCGACCACTTGCGTCGGCGTCTTGCCGCCGGTGCGCAGCGCGACGAGATGATGGCCGCGCCACGACAGCTGACCGTGCACTGCTTTGGCCCGCTCGATCACCTCGCCGGTGGCGAGGTCGTAGGTGCACAGGCGACCGAAACCGTCTTCGTTGCGCACGAACGCGACCGATCGACCATCGGGGCTCCAGCACCACGAACGCTGACGCTCACCCCACGACGGACCACCGTGTTCGTGCGGCTCGCTCACCCGACGGCCATCGGCGAACACCACGTTCAGCCATCCCGATACGTCGTCGAGCCACGCCAACGTCGAGCCGTCGGCAGCCACGCGCGGTTGCTGCATCTGACGTCCGGTATCGGCCATCACACCCGTCGGTGTCACGAGCGCGCTGCGATCCCACGGCATGTCGGGCCCGTTCCAACCCATCCAGAGCGGACGATCACGCCACCACACCGGATCGATCACGAAGTCGTGTTCTCCACGATCGACGCGTTCGGTGTGGCCGGTCGCGACGTCGAGCACCACGACCTCGGCTTGATCGACCACGAAGGCGATGTGCGACCCAGTTGGTGACGACCCAGTGGGTGACGACACAGTTGGTGACGACACAGCGGGTGACGACAGCGTTCGACCGTTGGCCGCGAGCAACCGGGTCGTGCGGCCATCCACGAACACGCGCACGAGATCACCGGACTTGTCGATCGCCACGACCGACCGCGAGTCGGACCACCAGTCGATGACACCCCCGCCCAGCGCGCGGCCGGCCCGCACCGGATCGGTCGTGACGACGCGTTCGGGTCCTCCGTCGACCGGCACCACCACCACGTCGGCGCGAGAACCGTCCGGGCCGGATGTGGTGGCCACGAAGGCGACCGTGCGCCCATCGGGCGACAGACGCGGCTCGGTGAGGTCTCGTCCGGCCAGACAGGCCTCCAGACTCAATCGACCCGCCATGTGACCAGCGTAGGAGCGATGCCGCCGGCTCGAGCCACCCCCGGCCGGAGCGGGCCGAGGACTACCGTTGAACCCATGCCCGAACAGCCCTCCCGCAACCTCGCCATGGAACTGGTGCGTGTCACCGAGTCGGCGGCCCTGGCCGCCGCCCGCTGGGTGGGGCGCGGCGACAAGAACGGTGTGGACGGTGCGGCGGTCGACGCCATGCGCACCGTGCTGGCCACCGTGCCGATGGACGGTTTGGTGGTCATCGGCGAGGGCGAGAAGGACGAAGCGCCCATGTTGTTCAACGGCGAGATCGTGGGCGACGGTTCGAGCACCAAAACCGATGTGGCGGTCGATCCGATCGACGGAACCACACTCACCTCACTCGGTCGCGGCAACGCGCTGTCGGTGATCGCGGTGTCCGAACGCGGCACGATGTTCAATCCCGGGCCGTGCATGTACATGGAGAAGATCGCGGTGGGTCCGGCCGCGGTGGGTCACATCGACATCACGGCGACGCCCACGCAGAACCTGAAGTGGATCGCCAAGGCCAAGGGTGAAAGCGTGCGCGACCTCACGGTCGTGATCCTCGACCGCGATCGTCACGAGAGTCTGATCGAAGAGGTGCGCAGCACGGGAGCGCGCATCAAGCTCATCAGCGATGGCGACATTTTCGGTGCGATGGCCGCGGCCTGGCCCGACGCCGGGGTCGACGTGTTGTTCGGGATCGGCGGAACTCCAGAAGGAGTTACCGCGGCGGCTGCACTCAAGTGCATGGGTGGCGAGATCCAAGGGCGTTTGTGGCCGCGCAACGAATCGGAAAAGCGTGCGGCGATCGCGGCGGGTTACGACCTCGATGCGGTGCTCACGACCGATGATCTGGTGAAGGGCGACAACTGCTTCTTCGCGGCGACGGGCGTGACCGACGGTGAGTTGTTGAGGGGTGTGCGGTTCTACCCGGGTGGTGCGTCGACCCAGAGTTTGGTGATGAGGTCGCGATCGGGAACGGTGCGCATGATCGAGGCGCGGCACCGCCTCGACAAGCTCCGCGAATTCTCCTCCGTCGACTACGCCTGACCCCACCCTCCCCTACCCGAATGGGTGCGAAACCCCGGCAAATTTGCCGGTCTGGTTCCCCATACGAACTCGCCGCAAAGTCATGGGAGCGGGAACCGGCAAATTTGCCGGGTTTCCGCGCCCATTGAATTCAGGTCGGGACGAGTTGGTTCGTCTCGGGTTACATCATTCCGGGCATGCCGCCCATACCACCCATGCCGCCAGCGCCACCCGCGGGCATCGCTGACTTCTTCTCGGGCTTGTCGGCCACGAGGCATTCGGTGGTGAGCACCAAGGCCGCAATCGACGCCGCGTTCTGCAACGCCGCGCGCGTGACCTTGGCCGGGTCGATGATGCCGGCCTTCACGAGGTCGATGTACTCGCCAGTCGCGGCATCGAGTCCGATCGCACCCTTCTCGCTCTCCACGCGCTGAACCACGAGGGCACCCTCGAGTCCGGCATTGTCGGCGATGTTGCGAGCCGGGGCCTCGAGCGACTCCCACACCGTGCGAGCACCCGTGGCCTCGTCACCCGTCAACGTGTCGAGTGTCTTCTTCACGGCCGCGCGAGCGCGCAACAGAGCGGTTCCACCGCCGGGCACCACACCTTCTTCGATCGCCGCGCGAGTCGCCGAGACGGCGTCCTCGATGCGGTGCTTCTTCTCCTTGAGCTCAACCTCGGTTGCGGCGCCCACCTTGATGACGGCGACGCCACCGGCCAACTTGGCCAGACGCTCCTGGAGCTTCTCGCGATCCCAATCGGAGTCGGTGTTCTCGATCTCGGCCTTGATCTGATTGATACGACCCTCGACGTCGGAGCGGTCGCCCGCACCGTCGACGATGGTGGTCTCGTCCTTGGTGACGATGACGCGCTTGGCGCGACCCAACAGATCGAGCGTGACGTTCTCGAGCTTCAAGCCCACTTCTTCGCTGATGACCTGACCGCCAGTGAGAACGGCCATGTCTTGCAGCATCGCCTTGCGACGATCACCGAAGCCGGGAGCCTTGACGGCCACCGAGTTGAACGTGCCGCGGATCTTGTTGACGACGAGAGTCGCCAGAGCCTCACCCTCGATGTCTTCGGCGATGATGACGAGAGCCTTGCCCGACTTCATGACGGCCTCGAGCGTGGGCAACACCGCCTGCACGGTCGAGATCTTCGAGCCGTACAGCAGGATGTACGGTTCGTCGAGAACGGCTTCTTGACGCTCGGCGTCCGTGACGAAATACGGCGACAGGTAGCCCTTGTCGAAGAGCATGCCTTCGGTGAAATCGAGTTCGATGCCGAAGGTGTTGCTCTCTTCGACGGTGACCACACCGTCCTTGCCGACTTTGTCGATCGCATCGGCGATGACGCCGCCGATCGCTGCATCAGCCGCCGAGATGGTGGCGACGCTGGCGATCTCGGACTTGTCTTCGACCTTCTTGGCGAGATCCTTGATGGACTCGACCGCGGCCGCGACTGCCTTCTCGATACCGCGCTTGAGCCCCATCGGGTTGGCACCCGCGGTGACGTTGCGCAGACCGTGCGACACCATCGACTGAGCGAGCACGGTGGCCGTGGTGGTGCCGTCACCCGCGACGTCGTTCGTCTTGGTGGCGACTTCCTTCACGAGCTGCGCGCCCATGTTCTCGAAGGGATCTTCGAGTTCGACTTCCTTGGCGATCGACACACCGTCGTTGGTGATGGTCGGTGCGCCGAACTTCTTGTCGAGGACGACGTTGCGACCCTTGGGTCCGAGTGTCACGCGCACCGCATCAGCGAGCTTGTTGACACCGGCCTCGAGGGCGCGCCGCGCTTCCTCGTCGAACTTCAGTTGCTTGGCCATGTGTCAGCGACTCACTTCGTGACGATCGCGAGGACGTCGCGGCTGGTGAGGATGAGAAGATCCTCGCCCTGCACCGACACCTCGGTTCCGCCGTACTTCGAGTAGAGGACGGTGTCGCCGACCTTGACGTCGAGAGCGAAGTGCTTGCCCTCGTCGTCGCTCCAGCGACCGGGGCCGACGGCGAGGACGGTGCCCTGCTGCGGCTTCTCCTTGGCGGTGTCGGGGATCACGAGACCCGACGCTGTGCGCTCCTCGGCCTCGTTGGGCCGGACGACGATGCGGTCGTCGAGGGGCTTGAGATTCATGTTGGAGCCTCCGATGTCTTGGAATTGTTCCCGTGTGACTGGTTATGTGGTCTCGCCCCGGGCGGTTAGCACTCGGGGCGAGCGAGTGCCAAGACTACGGGCGCGGGACGCCGTCTAGCAACCGGGCGCGGAGAGTGCTAACCGTCAGCGCAGGGGCGCCCCGAGGCCCGAACAGACCTCGATGATCCGCTCGGTGGGCAGGCCGATCACGGCCGTCAGACTGCCCTCCAAACGGTCGAGGAACGCCCCCGCCCCGCCCTGGATGGCATAGGCCCCGGCCCGGTCGAGGGGCTCCCCCGACGCCACGTACGCCTCGATCTCGGCCGCCGACACCTCGCGGAACCGCACCGTGGCCGTGGTGACCTCGACGTGGCCCTCCCAGTCGTTGCCTCGGCAACCCGGGACGGCCGCGGCCACCGCCCACCCGGTGTGGACGAAGTGAGCCCGGCCCGACAGCGCGCGCAACATCCGGCGCGCATCGTCGGCATCGAGAGGCTTGGCGAAGATCTCACCGTCGACGTCCACCGTGGTGTCGGCCGCCATCACCACGGTGCCCACCGCAACCGAACCGACCTGTCGCATGACCGCATCGAGCTTGGCCGAGGCCACACGGCGCACGTACTGATCGGGCGACTCGCCGACGTAAGCCGATTCGTCGACGTCGGGCACCACCACGCGCGGTTCGACACCGATCGCGCGCAACAAGTCGAGTCGGCGTGGCGAACCCGAACCGAGGATCACATCAGCCATGCGCAACCACCAGAGCCATCATCCGCCAGATAGAGCCATCACGTCGTTGTCGTCGGGTACGCACATGTCGTCGAGGTGGTCGAGATACCCGTCGGGAAGGGCGACACGAATGGGCCCGTTCGTCTTGCCGCGACGAATGCGTTCGCCACCGGCCACCACCGTGAGATCGGAACCGTTGGCGGCCAGCATCTCACCGAGCAGATCGTCGACTTCGCTCACCGACGACGCCATGGCCAAACGCGCGCGAATCTCGCCACCCACCGGATAACCGGTGAGGTACCACGACACGTGCTTACGGAAGTCGCGCACACCTCGATCGATCCCGGCGTCATCGGTCGGAAAGTGGGCCGACAACGAGCGAACGTGCTCGGCCATGATCGCGGCGACGAATCCGAGATCGCGAGCCGCCGGCACCGTGCCACCGTCGAGCGCCGCGACCAAATCTCCGAACAACCACGGACGACCGAGGCAACCGCGGCCGATCACCACACCGTCGCATCCGGTTTCACGCATCATGCGCGCCGCGTCGTCGGCGGCCCAGATGTCGCCGTTGCCGAGAACCGGAATGGACGACACCGAACTCTTGAGTCGCGCGATCGCCTCCCATTGCGCCTCGCCCGAATAGTGCTGCTCGGCCGTGCGCGCGTGTAGCGCGACCGCGGCGATTCCTTCGTCTTCGGCGATGCGACCGGTGTCGAGGTACGTGATGATCGAGTCGTCGATTCCCATGCGGAATTTCGCCGTCACCGGAATTCCGTACGGCGTCGCGGCGCTCACCGCGGCGCGCATGATGGCCCGCAGAAGGTTGGGCTTGGCCGGTACGGCCGCGCCTCCGCCCTTACGCGTGACCTTCTGCGCCGGACAACCGAAGTTCATGTCGATGTGATCGACCGCACCGGCCGACGCGAGTCGATCGACCGCGGCGCCGATCATCGTCGGGTCGCTGCCGTACAACTGCAGACTGCGCGGTGATTCGTCGGGTCCGAACGTGACCATGCGCTCGGTCTTGGCGTTGCCGTGAACCAGCGCCGTGGCCATCACCATCTCGTTCACGTACAACAGCCTCGGAGCGAAACGTCGGCACAGCGCCCGGAACGGAGCGTTGGTGACGCCAGCCATCGGTGCGAGCACCACCGGACTCGGCAGCGTGAGCGAGCCGATTTTCAACCGACTCATGACACCACCGTGAGTCGCAGATTGGGAAACGCACCGGTGTCGAGCGGCATGGCACCGTCGCTGCGCAAGCGATACCACGCAGCCGCACCGATCATGGCCGCGTTGTCGGTGCACATCTCGCGACTCGGCAGGAGCGCGCGTCGTCCGTCGGCCGCACCGGCCGCGGCGAAACGCTCGCGCAGCAGCGAATTGGCGGCCACCCCGCCACCGAGAACCATGGCCTGCGCTCCCACGTGATCGGCCGCGCGACGTGACTTGGCCACGAGTACGTCGACCACAGCGGCCTGGAACGATGCCGCTACGTCGGCCGTGGCCACCGACGGGTTCTTGCGCACGTGGTTCATCACCGATGTCTTGAGTCCGCTGAAACTGAAATCGAAACCGTCGTGGAGCATGGCCCGCGGGAAGTCGATCGCGTTCGCATCGCCCTCACGCGACAGGCGATCGATGGCCGGACCACCCGGGTAACCCAACCCGAGGAAACGCGCCACCTTGTCGAAGGCTTCACCGGCTGCGTCGTCGATCGTCTGACCGATCAGTCGATACTCACCGGGCCCGCGCATCTCGATGAGCATGGTGTGTCCACCCGACACGAGCAGCACGACCACCGGCATCGGCAACGTCGGATCGTCGAGCAAGCCGGCGTACAAGTGGGCTTCGAGATGATTGACACCGATGAACGGCACGTCCCACGCGAAGGCCAACGCTTTGGCCGCCGACACGCCCACCAACAGGGGCCCGACCAGACCCGGTCCGTACGTGGCCGCCACCGCGTCGACGCGCGACGGGTCGACGTTCGCCTCGGCCAACGCACGAGCAACGATCGGATTGAGCAGTTCGACGTGGGCGCGGCTGGCGATCTCCGGAACCACTCCCCCGAAGGCGGCGTGGAGATCGATCTGACTCGACACGACGTTGGAGAGAACCTCGGTCCCACCCATGACCACCGCGGCCGCGGTCTCGTCGCAGCTGGTTTCGATGGCCAACACGACGGTCGACTCGTTCACGCGAACATCGGTGTTCAGACCGCGCACGACTCACCTCCGGACTCGACCCGAGTGACGATGCGCTCGAGTCGATCGAGGTATTCGGGTGAACGGATGTCGTGCGCCCACATGACGATGGCATCTTCGGTGTTCTCGTAGTAGCGCTGACGAACCCCGGCCGGCGCGAACCCGAACTCGCGATAGAGACTCTGTGCGGCGGTATTGCTCACGCGAACTTCGAGTGTCAGCGCGTCGCAGCCGGTTCGAATGGCTTCGTACGCCAACGCACACATGAGCAGACGTGCATAACCGTGACGACGATGATTCGGATCGACCACGATGTTGGTCACGTGAGCTTCGTCGACGGCGAACATCAACCCGGCGTAGCCGACGATCTCGCCCATGACCGACAGCACGATGTAGTAGCGCTCGCCCTTCTTGGCCAGATCGATCTCGGTGTTGAACACCGACGCCGACCAAGGCTTGCGATGAACGGCGGTCTCGATCGGCATCACGTGCTTCACGTGGCGTTTGCGCATCACTTCGATCACCGGAGCACTCATGCCGACTCCCTCGTCGACCAGTTGATCTCGGCGTCGGGCTTGCGCAGATACAACGCGGCCACGTCGTCGGCAGCGACCCACTTCTCGACCCGTGCCTCCTTGTCGGCGATGGCCACCAGAGCCGAGGCCGACGGGAAGGCCGCATCGGCGATGTCGCAGCGATAGCCATCGACGATCTGCTCGCGATAGCGAAGTGCACCATCACCCACGCAGACGGTGGCCTGTTGCCGGCCCACCAAGTCGGAGACGAGTTCGTCGACCGATCCGCACCTTGGTTCGGTGAGAGCCTGCACGCGATCGCCCGCCGCCCGGAAGAATCCGTAGAAGATCTCGCCCTTGCGCGCATCGACCACCGACACGATGGTGCGCTCGTCGTGTCGCAGCGGGTGGGCCAGCACTTCGAGGCTCGACAACGGGACGACCGGAATTTCGAGCGCCTGAGCCAACGACTTGGCCGTCGCGATACCGACCCGCATACCGGTGAAGAGTCCGGGGCCGACGTCGACGGCCACCACGCCGATTTCGGGCAACGTGACATCGGCGTGCCGACAGGCGAACTCGATGGCCGGCACGAGTGTCTCGGCGTGACGACGTCCGGCGTCGACCTCGATGAGGGCGACCACGCCCTCGTGATCAGCCAATGCGACGCTCACACGCGGAGTCGCGGTCTCGATACCGAGAACGATCATGCCAACGCCGCCTCGATACGCGACCACCGGGCGTTCCAGCGCGGGCCGATCGGCTTGATGGTGACGACGCGCGCGTCATCGTCGTCATCGACGCGCGACAACACGATTTCCAGATGCTCACCCAAGGACGACGCGACCACGTCACCCCACTCGACGAGAAGGATGCCGTCGTCGAGTTCGGCCAACGAAAGATCGTCGAGTTCGCCGGTGCGCTCGAGGCGATAGACGTCGGCGTGGTGCAATCTGACCCGCCCAGTGTCGTACGAATGAATCACGTTGAACGTGGGCGAGGTGACCGGTTCGGTGACCCCCAGTGCACGACCGAAGCCCTGTGCGAACGCCGTCTTTCCGGCACCCATCTCGCCGGCCAACACGATCACGTCGCCGATCCGCGCGAACTCGGCGATACGCGCGGCCAGAGCATGCGTCTCGGCGAGCGACCGAAGGGTGCGCGTGATCACGCGACGATGCTACCGACGAGTGACTGACCGGAGTCAGACGACGACACGCGGCACGCGCGCACTGATCGCGCACACCACTTCGTATCCGATGGTTCCGAGGAGACTGCCCCACTCGTTGGCGTCGATCGACTCGCTTCCCTGACGGCCGATCAACACGACCTCGTCGTCGACCCGAATCTCGTCGTCACCGCAATCGACCATCAGTTGGTCCATCGTGACCACACCCACGATCGGCCGACGCCGTCCGGCGACGAGAACCTGTCCACCCGACAAGCCGAGGCCACGGGGAACACCGTCGGCGTATCCGAGCGGAACCGTCGCCACGGTGGTGGCGGTGGCGAAGCGATGACGCAATCCGTACGAGACACCCTCACCCGCGGCCACTCGCTTCACGTACGACACGCGACTGCGCAATGTGAGTGCCGGACGAAGTCGTCCACACAGCGGTGTCATCGACACATCGGGTGCGATGCCGTACAACGCGATGCCAGCACGCACCATGTCACGCCGAGCGTCGGGGTGGGCGATGGTGGCGGCCGAATTGGCCGCGTGCACCCAACCCGGATCGACGCCCGCACGGTGCAGCTCGGCGAGTGCGAGGTCGAAACGTGAGAGTTGTGCGCGGGTTTCGGTGGGATCAGGGCTATCGGCCGTGGCCAAATGGGTGAACACTCCCCCGAGCGACAACTGCGGCGAGCGCGCGATGATGCGGCCGGCCAGTTCGACCGCATTCGACGGCGCCGCCCCCACGCGGTTCATTCCGGTGTCGATCTTCAGATGAACTTCGTGACCCACCACGTCGAGTCGCTTGGCCTCCGACGCCAGTGCATCGATGTAACGCGTCGAGTAGGCGGTGGCGATGAGGCCGTGCGCCACCAGATCGCCCACCTGTTCGATCGGCTGTTCGGACAGAACGAGGATCGGCGCTTCGATTCCGGCTCGGCGCAACTCGACACCTTCTTGCACGAGGGCCACGCACAGGCCGTGAGCACCCGCGGCCAACGCCGTCTCGGCCACCGGCACCGCACCGTGGCCGTAGCCGTTGGCCTTCACCACGGCGAGCAAGCGAGCATCGCCGGCGAACTCCTTCATCACACCCACGTTGTGGGCGACGGCACTCAGGTCGATTTCGGCGACGGTCGCGCGTTGCGGTCTCATGCGTCGACCTCGTCGATGTGAGCGAGTACGTCGGCCACCGCCACCGGTAAGTCGCCGGCCAGAAGTCCTACGGCGCGCTCACGACGAGCGGCGCGCGCGTGGACGAACGCAGCCGAGTACGCGGCTTCGAAAACGGGCGCGCCTCGAGCGATGAATGCAGCGACGACTCCGGCGAGCACGTCACCACTGCCGGCGGTCGCCAAGCGTTCGTCACCTTCGTCGACCACGGCGACTCGTCCGCCGGGTGCGGCGATCACGGTGGCTGGGCCCTTCAGCAAACACACACTGTTCGCGTCGGCGGCCAGCGATCGCGCCGACGAGATGCGATCGGCCGTTGGTGCGGTACCAGTGAGTTGGGCGAACTCGCCGTCGTGCGGAGTGAGCACCGTCGCTCCGTGACGTTTCGCCAGCAACGACACGTCTCCACCAAGAGCGAACAGCGCATCACCGTCGATGACCATCGGCAACGTCGCTTCGGCCACGACTCGACGCACATCGGCCACGGTGGAGTGTTCGCGACCGAGCCCGGGGCCGATCAGCAGAGCGGCGAAGCGACTGCTCGCCATCTCCACCACGTCGGACGCCCACGCGAGTGAGCCAACCGAACGGCGTACTATTTCGCGAGGAATCGCGCGATCGGACGACGTACCCGGCGACACGAGATGGACGATGCCGGCCCCAGCGCGCAACGCCGCTTCGGACGCGAGCGATGCGGCGCCGACCATGCCCGGACTCCCGGCCACCGCGAGAACGGCTGCTTTCCATTTGTGAGCATCGGTCGCGCGCGCCGGCACCGCCACATCATCGGCATCGACCGCGAACGCCCGCGATGACGACACGTCGAGGCCGATGTCGACCACGTCGACGTCACCGGCGTACTGGGCGCCGTCACCGAACAGCAAACCCGGCTTCAGCGCGGCGAACGTGACGGTGGTCGTCGCGGGCAACGGACGCCCGTGAGCGCATCCGGTCATGCCGTCGATTCCGGACGGAATGTCGACCGCCAACACCGGTGCATCGGTGCGCGGAGCATTCCAGACACCGCGAAAGCCGGTTCCGTACGCGGCGTCGATCACCAAGTCGCAGTCGGGCAACTGCTCGGGAACGTCAGCCGCATCGATCACGCGCACACTGGTTCCGCGCTCGGCGAGGAACCGCGCGGCCACGCGACCATCGGCACCGTTGTTGCCCGGGCCAGCGATCACCACCACGCGACGACCGTACGATCCGCCGAGCATGCGTCGGGCCCGACGAGCCACCGCCCAGGCCGCCCGCTCGATCAAGACGTGTTCGGCCGTTCCGGCCGCCACCGCGGCGGCGTCGACCGCGCGCATCTCGTGCGGGGTGAGAATCGGCCTCATGCTTCGAGGCTACGGACGGGCTCAGCGGTCGGCCACGACGTAGGCGATGGCCACGTGGTCGGTGTGCGTGAGGGACAGGTGCCACGCGCCCACACCCAGGCGATCGGCGTGTTCGCGCGCCCGACCCGACACTCGCAACACGGGTCGACCGCTCTCTTCGCGTTCGACCCACACGTCGTGGAACTCGAAGGCTCCGAGCCCGAGGCCCATGGCCTTCATCACCGCTTCGCGCGCGGCGAAACGAGCGGCCAGCGACGGCACCTGATCGGCCTGACTCGACACGTCGTCGAGTTCGCGATCGGTGAACACCCGTCCCCGCATGGTGGGTGTCCGTTCGAGCGACGCGCGGAAACGATCGATGTCGACCGCGTCGATGCCGACACCCACCACCATCAGCGTCGCCAGCGGTCGGCTACGTCGCTAATGGGCACGATCAACAGATCGGCCACCGAGATGTCGCTCAACAACTCGTCGCGCATCTGACCCTCAGTCTCCGACACCCAGTCGACCAAACGGTCGTAACGCCGGTCGTAACCCTGGAGCACTCCGCGCATCACGGCCACCGGTAGACGATCGTGGAAACGAACGTGCAGCAAGAGCAAGCCGACGGTGAGACCAGCCTTCACTTCGGGCACGAAGATGACGGTGCGACCATCGGAACGACCACGCGCGACCAACACCTCTTGTTGATCGGCCACTCGACGCTTGGTACCCATCAGAACCGGGTTGCGCTCGACTCGACTCGGGATGTCGCGCGACAGTCCACCTCGATCGACCACCGAAATGGTCGCTGCCGACACATCACCTTCGATGCGGTAGCGCGTGAAGCCGACCACCGACTCGACGGCCGGATCGAGTTCGGCCAGCACCTTGAGTGTGCGGTACGACAAGACATCGCGCCCCGTGCCGGTCTCGAGCACGGCCTGCACGAGCGCTCGATCGAGAATCCCTTCGTCGCTGCGCGAGATACCAACGGTGACCGTCTTGGCTTGATGTTTGATCGCGTCGATCGGGCGCGTGAGTTCTTCGATGGCTCGGGTGAGGGCCTGCGTGAGATCGTCGACGAGAGCAGCCGGGCTGCCGACCTTGCCGGTTTCTTCCTGGTAGGCCTCCACCGGGGATCGATCGAGCACGATGCGGAACATGGCGGCCAAGCGCACCGCCGTGCTGGCCTCGAGATGACCGTCGTACGTTCCGGCGCGCAGCGTTTCACGGAATCGCTCGGATGCCGACGCCAAGGCCGACCGCAGACGCCCCACGACCAGATCGCCGTCGTCGGTCGCGAGCACGGTGTCTTCCACGATCTCCCGCGCTTCGCGAAGGGCCCGGGCCAGATCGTCGATCGCCCGGGCCGCCTCGTAACCGAAGAGGTGACCCACCATCGCACTCAACACGAACGCCAGCGCCGCATCGGTCGACGGAACGTCGACCACGGCCGAGGCTCCGCTGAATCGCTTGTCGTCGCGGTCGGCCACCACGATCGGTGTGGCCTTGTGCGCGCGATAGATCGCGATCTCCTTGGCCACGTCGTCGGCCGTGCCACCCACGAGACCGGCCGCGCACACCAGGATGAGCGGTTCACACGACAGGTCGATGTGCTTCTTGTCTTCGGTGATGTCGCAGGAGATCGACTTATAACACAGCTCGCTCAACTTGATGCGCACCTCGTGGGCGGCGATCGCGTTGTAGCCGTTGCCCACCACGGCCCAGTAGCGCTTGGAGGGCGCATAACGCCGGGCGATGTCACCGATGTCGGCTCGTCGGCCGATCACGTCACGCATCGCGTCGGGCAGAGCACGCAGGGCTGCGAGCAACTCGTGGCGACGGCGATCGGACCCGAGTCCCATATGTGCGGTGATGGCGCAGGCCAGCAACACACCCGCCGCCACCTGCGCGTAGAAGGCCTTGGTGGAGGCCACGCTCATCTCCACGTCGCGTCCATCCGACGTGAACAACACGCCGTCGGCCTTGTCGCACAGATCGCTACCGCGACGATTGACGATGCCGATCACGAGCGCACCGCGCGACCGAGCGAGGTCGACCGTGCGGTTGGTGTCGGTCGTGGTGCCACTCTGGCTCACGGCGATCACGAGCGTGTCGGACATGTCGAGGCGCAATCCGAATCCGGACAACTCGGTGGCCGTGACCGGATCGACGTCGAGACGACCCTCACTCAACTCGTCGAGAAGATTGGCGCAACTCTGACCGGCCACCGCGGCCGTGCCCTGGCCGATCACTCGGATCTTGGTGATGGCCCCACTCGTGAGCCGCGACACCACCGCGGCCGGAAGAGCGCGCGATCCGGGTCGAGCCATCAAACGACCGTCCACCTCGGCGATCTTGCCGCGCAAGGTCTTGCGCAGACTCTCGGGCGCTTCACCGATCTCCTTCAACAAGAAGTGCGGAGCGTCGCCGCGATCGATGTCGCGCGTCGTGACTTCGGCGCGTGCGAGTTCGCCGGAAACAACCGGCATCTCGGTGCCGTCGTACGACAACCGCGTGATGCCCTCGATCGTTCCGGCTCGCTCACCGTCGAGCACGACGATCTGACCCTTCACATCGGATGCGGGTGATTTGGTCTCACCGTCGAGACGCAGATAACGCGTGGTCTCTTCGACCACTCCGTACGGCTCGCTGGCCACCACGAAGCAGTCGTCGGCGACACCCACGAACAAACCCTGACCACTGCCGTGCAACGCGACGAACAGTCGATTGGGATCGTCGCTGGCCGCCGCGGCGATGGCCACCGAGCCTTCGAACGATGCGACCGTGCGCCGGAAGGCTTCCGCCGGTTCGGCGCCCTTGGCTCGATGCGTGGACACCAACGAGGGAATGACCTTGGCGTCGGTGGTGATCGCATGGGCGAAGCGCAGACCGTGCTCGATCCGTAGATCGCCGTGATTGTCGACGTCACCGTTCAAGGCCGCGATCACGTACGGATCGGGGGACGAGTCGACGAACTCGCTGTTGACCGGATGGGCGTTGGGTTCGGAGATGATGCCCACACTCGCCCACCGTGTGTGGCCCACCAACGACGTGCGCGCGGCCGGGTTCGACAACGCACGACGCAACAGATCGTCGTCGGCCACCGCGGCGCGCAGGGCACGCGTGTTGTCGCCGAGCTCACCGATCTCGGCCGCCGCCTTGTACACGAACGAGAGAACCGATCCGTCGGCGACCGAACGCACCGAACGGTTCTGGAAGAGCGGATCGGTTCCGCGCTCGTCGAGCGCCTGACGCAACGTCGGATCGTCGGCCGCCAGACCGTGATTCCAGACGAACACATGAATGCCGGCCGAATCGCGACCACGCACTTCGAGCCGATCGAGCACCGACAACGACTGCTGGATCATGAGATAGCCGGCGACAGCCGCCGTGCTCGCCTCGCGACCGGCCAGATCGGCCACCGCGCGCGCGGTGCGCAAGCGATCGTTGCGAATCGACCAGACCACGTCGCGGGCGGCGATGACCCGCGACGACAACCGCTCGAGTTCGTCGTCGTTCAGATCGCCGGCTCCATCGTCGAGGGTCCGCTCGACGAGAGCGGTGGCGGCGTCGATCCGATCGAGGCGGGCTTCGATCCCGACTTCGAGTTCACGCTGGTCGAGCAACGCTCGACAGCCCGGTACACCCTTCAGGATCTCGTTGACCCCACCCACCAGATCGGTGATGTCCTCGAGCGACGACGACTGCGCGGCGCGGTCGAGCGGCGTGAGGATCGAATCGACCGTCGGGACCTCACGGGTCGACGGACGGCTCACCAAGGCGATGATGCCGCACATGTCGAACAGGTTACCGAGGGGTTGGGGACGCTGATGATCAGGCGAAACGCTCGGCGGCCACGGCGCAGAGCCGATCGACCACGGCCTGCGCTTCGTCGTGAGATGCCGCTTCGGCCATCACGCGCACCAGTGGCTCGGTTCCGCTCGAACGAACCAACACCCGGCCTTCGGAACCGAGGCGCTGTTCTTCGGCCGTGATCTCGTCACGCATCTCAGCGGCGGCATCAGCCGGACGACGACCCACGCGAACGTTGCGCAACACTTGCGGATACGTGGTCATGACGGCGGAGGCCAACTCGGACAGACTGCGCGCACGACGACGCGCCAACACCGACACGAACACCGCCGCCACGAGACCGTCGCCGGTGGTGCCCATGTCACGATGGATGATGTGACCGCTCTGTTCGCCACCGAGCACGAATTCACCGTCGTCCATGGCATCGAGAACATGACGGTCACCCACGGGTGTGGTGACCACCTGGATACCGGCCGCTTCCATCGCCCGATGGAATCCGAGATTGGCCATCACCGTGGCCACCACCACGCCACCGGCCAGACGACCTTGTTCGCGTCGCTCGAGAGCCGACAACGCGATGAGCCGATCGCCGTCGACCACCTGTCCGCGATCGTCGACCGCGATCACACGATCGCCGTCCCCGTCGAATGCGAACGCGAAGTCGACACCGCCCATCTGACGCACGAAGTCGCACAACTGGCGCGGAGCGGTGGCCCCGCACTCGCGATTGATGTTGGTTCCGTCGGGTGCATCGTTGAGCACGATCACATCGGCTCCGAGCGCGCGGAACACGCGCGGTGCCGCTTCGTACATCGCGCCGTTGGCGGTGTCGAGAACCACGCGCGCTCCAGCCAGACACTGCTCGGCGAACAACGACACCGCGTGATCGACGTACCACGACAACGCGTCGGTGCGCGGAACCACACTGCCCACACGACGGGGGATCGATCCACTCGGCTCGGCGGCCAGGATGGCGGTGAGTTCGGCCTCGATCGCCTGTTGCGTGGCGTCATCGACCTTGCGCCCACCGGCAACGAACACCTTGATCCCGTTGTCGGTGTACGGATTGTGCGACGCGGTGATCACGACACCGGGAATGCCGTCGCGCGCAGCCAAAGCGGCGATGGCCGGCGTGGGCACGACGGCGACGTCGTCGACATCGACCCCTTCCGCCGCCACACCAGCCGCCAAAGCGGTCTGCAGAGCCGGTCCTGATTCGCGTGGATCTCGGCCGATCACCAGACGCGACGGCGACAACACCCGACCAACGGCACGACCGAGCGCCAGGGCGAACTCGGGAGTGATCTCTTCGATGGCGACACCGCGCACGCCGTCGGTTCCGAACCGCGGGTGCGCCACTGCCGACATGCGGCGCTCGCTCAGCGCTTGGTGTACTGCGGCGCCTTACGGGCCTTCTTGAGGCCGTACTTCTTGCTCTCCTTACGACGCGAGTCGCGGGTGAGCAGTCCGGCCTTCTTGAGGGCGGGGCGCGCTTCGGGATCGAGTTCGGCGAGCGAACGAGCCAGACCCATGCGCATCGCGCCGGACTGACCGGTGACGCCACCGCCGATGACGGTGGCGTCGACGTCGTACTGCTCGGCGGTGTTGGTGACACGCAGTGCCTCGACAGCAGAGTTGCGCTGTGTGGCGGTGCCGAAGTACTGATCGATCGGCTTGCCGTTGATGACGACCTTGCCGGTGCCTGGACGAACACGCACACGTGCGATGGCGGCCTTGCGGCGTCCGGTTGTCTGAGTCAGGGGCTTGCTCATGATGCGATCCTTCAGCGGGCCTTGGCGTGGTCGATGTTGCGAACGGTCGGGTTCTGCGAAGAGTGCGGATGCTCGGCGCCGCCGTACACCTTCAACTTCTTGATCATCTGACGACCGAGAGGACCCTTGGGCAACATGCCGCGAATCGAGTTGCGGATGGCCTCATCGGGACGGCGCGCCAACAAGTGAGCGAAGGTTTCGCTCTTCATACCGCCGGGGTAACCCGAGTAGCGGTAGATCATGTGGCGATCGGCCTTGCCCGAGGTCATGACGATCTTGTCGGCGTTGATGACGATGACGTGATCGCCCATGTCCCTGTGCGGTGCGAACACGGGCTTGTGCTTGCCACGCAGAAGGATGGCGGCTTCGGTGCACAGACGACCGAGCACCATGCCCTCGGCATCGAGGACATGCCACTCGCGCTTCACATCGCTGGCCTTGGGTGAGTAGGTGCTCATGAGAACTTCTTTCGACGAGCTGGCGCGGTACACCGACCGCACACAGGACCCTGGAATGATACGGGCCTAGTACCCGACTTCCCACAGGCACAGACCCTCGGGAGGGGCCACCTGACCTGCGGCTGACCGGGAACAGGCGGCCAGGATCCCGGTGATCTCGCCGGGAGTGATCTTGCCGGTTCCGACGTCGACCAGGGTGCCCACGATCGAGCGGACCATCTGGTGGCAAAAGGCCGTGGCCCTGATCTCGAAACGCAGCAGTCGGGCCCCGTGTTCGGTGCGCTGTTCGGTCCATTCGGCCGACAGGACCCGCCGGACGAGCGAGTGCTCACCGTCTTTGGGACGGCGGCAGAACGACGAGAAGTCGTGCTCCCCCACCAACGGATCGCAGGCCATCTGCATGAGCGGCAGGTTGAGCGGATGGCTCACGTGCCACGACGTCGCGGCCATGAACGGGTCGGGCGTCTCGTCGTTCAGCACGAGATAGCGATAGTGCCGCCAGGTGGCCGAGAAGCGGGCCGAGAAGTCGGAGTCGGCCGGTGCGGCCTCGCGCACGACGACACCCGGAGCACACATCTTGGTGAGGCGTCGGGGCAACGATTCGAGATCGAGATCGCTGGGCAGGTCGACACTCACCACTTGGCCCCACGCGTGAACGCCGGCGTCGGTGCGGCCGGCACCCTGGACCTCGATGTCGCTCTGCGCGATGGTGGACAGTGCGTCGTTCAGCGAACCGGCCACCGTGCGCACACCCTCATTGGTGGCGAAGCCGTGGAAGTGCGAACCGTCGTAGGCCAACAACAGACGAACCCGCCGTGAGGCGGGTTCGTTCGAAGACATGAGCGTGGTGGTGAGGGAGCCCGGTGGCGGACTCGTTCGAATCAGACGAGTTCGACGCGCGCCATGGGGGCGTTGTCGCCCTGACGCGGACCCAACTTCAGGATGCGCAAGTAACCACCGTTGCGGTCGGCGAAACGCGGAGCGATGTCGGCGACCAACTTGTGGGTCATCTCCTTGTCGCCCAGGTACGACTGGAGCTGACGAATGCGGTGCAGGCTGGCGGCGTCGCCGTCCTGAGCCTTCTTCGCCTTGGTGATGAGCTTCTCGGCGATGGGGCGCAGAGCCTTGGCCTTGGCCTCGGTGGTCTCGATCGCCTCAGCGGCGAACAGCGATGCCGCGAGGTTGGCCATCATCAACTTCTGGTGGGCAGCGCTGCCACCGAAGTTGCGAGCGCGTCGGGGTGTTGCGGGCATGGTCGTCGTCTTTCTTCGTTCTGTTCGTTGTTCGTCAGCCGCGCAGCGAGAGACCGCGCTCGTCGAGCTTCTGCTTGACTTCGTCGAGGCTCTTCTGGCCGAAGTTGGTGATGTTGAGGAGATCGTCTTCGGTCTTCTGCAGGAGCTCACCGATGGTGTTCACCTGTGCGCGCTTCAAGCAGTTGCGCGGACGCTCGGACAGATCGAGTTCTTCGATGGCGATGTCGAGATCGGGGCTGGACGCACCGGCCTGGATGACTTCACCGAGTTCGAGACCCTTGGGCTCGTCGGACAGATTGGCCACCAGATCGACGAGCGAGCGAAGCGTGGCGCCAGCCGACGCGAGGGCCTCGCGCGGGCTCATGGTTCCGTCGGTCTCGATGTCGATCACGAGACGGTCGTAGTTGGTGGACTGCTCCACGCGGGTGGGCTGCACATCGAACATCACGCGGCGAACCGGCGAGAAGATCGAGTCGATCGGGATGACGCCGATGGTACGGGTGCCGGCCTCACGGTCGGACGAGAGGTAACCGCGACCCTGCGACACGGTGAGATCGATGGCCAAACGGCCCTTCGCGTTCACGTGCGCGATGACGAGGTCCTTGTTGAGGATCTCGACTTCGGCCGGGCACTTGATGTCGCCAGCGGTGATGACGGCGTCACCACGCACGTCGAGACGAAGAACGACGTCGTCTTCCGAGTCGGAGCGAAGAACGATGTCCTTCAGGTTGAGGATGATGTCGGTGACGTCCTCGGAGACACCGGTGATGGTGTCGAACTCGTGCAGCGCCTCGTCGAACTTGACGGTGGTGATGGCGGCACCCGGGATGGCCGAGAGCAGTGTGCGACGCAGCGAGTTGCCGATCGTGTGGCCGAAACCCGGCTCGAGCGGTCCGATCGCGAAACGCTGGCGATTGTTGGACTCCTCGTTGTCGGCTTCGACGGTGGGGCGCTGAATGACGAGCATGGACACTTCCTTGTTCGGGCCTTGGATTACTTGGAGTACAACTCGACGATGAGCTGTTCGCGCACCGGCACATCGATGTGCTCGCGCGACGGTTCGGTGCGAACGGAGACCTGCTTGCCGCCGTCGCCCGTCTCGAGCCAACCCACGACCGAACGGTCGAGAGTGTCGAGGTTGTGCTGGATCACGATCATGTTGCGCGCCTTGGGCGACAACGTGACGACGTCGCCAGCCTTCACGCGCGCGCTCGGGATGTTGAGACGCTTGCCGTTGACGAGCACGAGACCGTGGCTCACGAACTGGCGAGCCTGCGGACGGGTGCTGGCCCAATTGGCGCGGTAGACCACGTTGTCGAGACGCAGTTCGAGAAGACGCAGCAGGTTCTCACCGGTGGGACCGGCGAGACGGTTGGCCTCTTCGTAGGTCTTGCGGAACTGACGCTCGAGAACGCCGTAGATGTACTTGGCCTTCTGCTTCTCCTGGAGCTGAGTCAGATACTCGCTGCCACTCGAACGACGACGTGTGCGGCCGTGCTGGCCGGGAGGGAACGGGCGACGCTCGAGAGCCTTCGAGCCCTTGGCGTTCTCGAAGACGTTGATGCCGAGGCGACGCGACAAGCGCACCTTGGGTCCGGTGTAACGAGCCATGACTCAGTTCCTCTTCCGCTTCGGCAGCTTGCAACCGTTGTGCGGAACCGGCGTGACGTCCTTGATGCCCGTCACTTCGATTCCGGTGTTCTGGAGCGAACGAATAGCGGTGTCACGACCCGAGCCCGGGCCCTTGGCGTGAACTTCGACGCGACGCATGCCTTGTTCGAACGCAGCCTTGGCTGCCTTCTCGGCCGCCAACTGAGCAGCGAACGGGGTGCTCTTGCGCGACCCCTTGAAACCGACGCCACCGCCCGACGCCCACGAGACCACATTGCCATCGGGGTCGGTGATGCTGACGATGGTGTTGTTGAACGAGCACTTGATGTGGCACACACCCACGGTGACGTTCCGACGTTCGCGCTTGCGGGGGCGGCGTCCGCCCGGCTTCGGCTTGGCCATGACTTACTTCCTCACTGCCTTCTTCTTGTTGGCCACGGTCTTCTTCGGGCCCTTGCGGGTACGAGCGTTGGTCTTGGTGCGCTGACCGCGCACGGGCAGGCCGCGGCGATGACGCACACCCTGCAGGGACTGGATTTCAATCTTGCGCTTGATGTCCTGCTGCACTTCACGGCGCAGGTCACCTTCGACGGTGATGTTCTGATCGACCCACACGCGAATGCGGTTCACTTCGTCTTCGGTGAGGTCGCGCACGCGAGTGTTGGCGTTGAGACCGAGGTCGGAGCAGATCTTCTGAGCAGTCGGACGACCGATGCCGAAGATGTAGGTGAGTGAGATCTCCAACCGCTTCTCGCGGGGGATGTCGACACCGGAAATACGAGCCATTGAAAAACGTCTGCTTTCTTCTCAGCCCTGGCGCTGCTTGTGGCGCGGGTTCTCACAGATGACCATGACCCGTCCGTGACGACGGATCACCTTGCACTTCTCACAGATCTTCTTGACGCTGGGTCGGACCTTCATCGGTCGTCTCGCTTCTTGTTGTTCACTTGTATCGGTAGGTGATACGACCCCGGCTGAGGTCGTACGGAGTGAGTTCGACTTGCACCTTGTCGCCGGGGAGGATGCGGATGTAGTTCATGCGCATCTTTCCGGAGATGTGCGCCAAAACTTTGTGGCCGTTCTCCAACTCGACCCTGAACATGGCGTTCGGGAGCGACTCGAGGATCGTGCCTTCCAGAAGGATGGCGTCGTCTTTAGGTTTGGCCAGAACTGCCTCCTTGGCGTTTCAGGGTTCGACTGACTGATGCGTGACAGAGGTCAGATCAGGGCCGGTTGACGATGCTACCGGGGGTTTTCCGCCACCCCACCGGGCCAGTTTTCGGTCGCTGCGGCGACCCGGCCGGGTCAGGACTGGGCCCGTTGGGCCACTTCGATGGCTGCCGTCATCCGGGCGAACACGGTGTCGGGACTGGCCGAACCGTCCACCACGGTGAGGCGACCCCGCGACCCGTAGTACTCGAGCAAGGGTGCGGTCTGGGTCTCGTAGAGGTCGAGGCGGCGGCTCACCAACTCCTCGGTGTCGTCGTCGCGCTGGACCACGTCTCCCCCACAGGTGTCGCAGGTCCAGGGATGGCGCTCCCGGCCACTGGCCGTGTAGTTGGTCCCGCAGTCTCGGCAGACCCGCCGTGACGAGATCCGGGCCAGCACCCGATCGCGCGGTACGTCGAGGTCGATCACGGCGTGCACCGGCTTGGTGGCGGTCAAGGCGTCGAGGGCCTCGGCCTGAGTGACGGTGCGCGGGAACCCGTCGAGGATGTAGCCGCGGGTGGTGGCGTCGTCCTCCGACAGTCGATGGCGGACGAGTTCGATCATGATCTCGTCACCCACCAAACGGCCGGACTCGATCACTTGTTTGGCGGCGTTGCCCAACTCGGTGCCCTCACGCACGGCAGCCCGCAGCATCTCTCCGGTGGAGATGTGCGGAACCACGTAGTGACGCGACAAACGCGAACACTGAGTTCCTTTACCGGCGCCTTGGCGACCGATGAGGATGAGCCGGACGCCCTGGATCATCGGTCAGCTCCGGCGCGAACGACGACGCCGGCGGCGCATCACTTCAGGAATCCCTCGTAGTTGCGCAACATCAACTGGCTGTCGACCTGGCGCATGAGTTCGAGAGCGACACCCACCGCGATGAGCACCGTGGTGCCCGCGAACGGGAAGGACTGCACGTCGCCGACCCACAGCACGATGTACGGCAGGATGGCGATGAACGCGACGAACAGCGCACCGGGAAGTGTGATGCGGTTGACGACGCGCGCGAGGTAACCCTCGGTCTGCGGACCGGGACGAATGCCGGGGATGAAGCCACCCTGACGACGGATCTGGTCGGCCTGACGAATGGGATCGAAAGCGATCGAGTTGTAGAAGTACGCGAACGCGATGATGAGCAGAGCGAACACCACGATGTAGAGCAGGCCCTGCGAACTCACCAGGTTGCGATCGACCCACTCGGTGAGACTGCGACGCCAACCGCGATCGGAACCGATCACGTTGGTGAGGAGCACCGGCAGGAGCATCACCGAACTGGCGAAGATGATCGGAACCACGCCGGCCTGGTTGACCTTGAGCGGGATGTACGTGCTCTGGCCACCGAACATGCGACGGCCCACCACGCGCTTGGCGAACTGCACCGGAATACGGCGTTGGCCGAGTTCGACGCGGACGACGGCGACGAGGATGGCCAGCGAAATGGCCACCAGCACACCGAAGACGAACCACTTCTTGCTCTGCAAGATGGAGTAGTAGCTGAACGGGAGCGACGACACCACCGAGGCGAAGATCAGAATCGACATTCCGTTGCCGATTCCGCGCTGGCTGATGATCTCACCCATCCACATGAGCAACGCCGTGCCAGCCACCAGAGTCATGATGACGAGCAGGCCACGAGGCCACATGCCGTCGGGCAACAACACGATGTCGGGAGCCGTGGCCGAGGCGGTGAAGAACGCCGAACCACGACCTTGACCGAAGATGAACGTGAGACCGGCCGCCTGCAACAACGCGATCGCGATGGCCACGTAACGCGTCCACTGCGTGATCTTGCGCTGACCGACCGCACCTTCCTTCTGCCATTCCTCGAGTTTCGGAATGACCACGGTGAGCACCTGCATGATGATGCTGGCCGTGATGTACGGCATGATGCCGAGCGCGAACACCGCGAAGCTCGAGAACGCTCCACCCGAGAACAGGTTGAGGAAGCCGAGTGCACCCTGCTGACGAGCCGACTCGCGCAACTGACGCACGGCCTGATCGTCGATACCGGGAACGCGGACGTACGCGCCGAGGCGGTACAGCGTGACCATGAGCAACGTGAACAAGATCTTGTTCCGAAGGTCGGGGACCTTGAACATGTTCTTGAGATTCGAGATCACGATGCTCCTCTACCGGTCGCAGTGACGAGTCGGGTTCGACTCAGCGGTTGGTGAACTGGTTGCCGTTGGCAGCCGGACGAACCTTGTACGGCAGCGGGATGATGGTGACCGATCCGCCCTTGGCTTCGATCGCGGCCTGGGCCGCCTTCGACACGGCATGTGCCGACACGTCGACCTTGCGGGTGATCTCGCCACGAGCCAGAACCTTCACGAACGCACCCTTGTGGAGCACACCGCGGGCCAAGAGGACCTCGGGGGTGACTGCCGACTCGGTGAGTTCGTTGATGGAGTCGAGGTTGACGGCCTGGTACTCGACGCGGAAGGGGTTGTTGAAGCCCTTCAACTTCGGAACACGCTGCTTGAGGGGCATCTGTCCACCTTCGAAGCCGCGAGCAACCTTGCCGCGACCACGTGCGCGCTGACCCTTGGTACCACGGCCGGCGGTCTTGCCGCCCTTGCCGCCGATACCACGAGCGACACGCTTCTTGCGGTGCGTTGACCCGGGTGCGGGTGAGAGTTCGTCGACGCGCATGCTCAGCTCTCCTTCGAGCCCGAGGTGGAGACCTCGATGAGATGAGGGACCCGGGCGATCATGCCGCGGATCTCGGGACGGTCGGGCAACGTGTTGGTCTGGCCGATACGGCCGAGACCCAACGCGCGCAGCGTGCCACGAGCCTTGGGCTTCACGTGTGCACCCGACTTGATCTGCTTGACGGTGATGGTGCCAGACATGGTCAGTGCGACTCTCCTGCTGCGATCGAGCGCTTGCGCTCGGTGTACGCCTTCAGCAGACCCTTGGGCACGAACGAGTCGGCGGGGATACCGCGACGCGCCGCGACTTCGTCGGGACGCTGCAGAGCCTTGAGGCCTTCGATCGTGGCGCGAGCCACGTTGATGGCGTTCGACGAACCGAGCGACTTGCACAGAACGTCGTGAATGCCGGCCTCTTCGAGAATGACGCGAGCGGCACCACCGGCGATCACGCCGGTACCAGGAGCAGCCGGCTTCAGCATCACGCGGCCAGCGCCGAGAATGCCGATGATCGGATGCGTGATGGTGCTACCGGCCAACGGAACATCGAACATGTTGCGCTTGGCGTCTTCGGTGCCCTTCTGGATGGCCAACGGAACTTCCTTGGCCTTGCCGTAACCGAGACCGACGCGACCGTTGCCATCGCCCACCACGACGAGCGCGGTGAACGAGAAGCGACGACCGCCCTTGACGACCTTGGCCACGCGATTGATGTGAATGACGCGCGATTCGCGACCACCATCACCCTGCTGTTGGCCACCCTGGCGCGGGTTACCGCCATATGCGGGAGCGTTCGACATCAGAACTCCAGTCCGGCTGCTCGGGCCGCCTCGGCGACGGCGGCGACGCGACCCTGGTAGAGGTATCCACCACGGTCGAACACGACTTTGTTGACACCAGCGGCCTTGGCGCGCTCGGCGACGAGCTGGCCCAGGCGTGTGGCGGCGGCGACGTTGCTGCCTCCACCCGACTGACGCACCGTTGCTTCGACCGACGAGGCCGATGCGATGGTGACACCGCGATCGTCGTCGATCACCTGAAGGATGAGGTGCTTGTTCGAGCGGTACAGCGACAAGCGCGGACGCTCGGCGGTGCCGTGAATCTTCTTGCGCACGCGCGAGTGACGACGGAGTCGTCCGGTTCGGCGCTGATTGGCGATCTTGGTCATTGCGTCTCCCTACCGCGCATCACTTCTTGCCGGCCTTACCGGCCTTGCGCAGGATCTTCTCGTCGACGTAACGCACACCCTTGCCCTTGTAGGGCTCGGGCTTGCGGATCGAACGAATGTTGGCGGCCACCTGACCGACCAGTTCTTTATCGATGCCCTTCACGATGATTCGTGTCTGGACCGGAACCTCGAAGGTGATGCCATCGGGACCCGGGAAGTCGACCGGATGCGAGAAGCCGAGGTTGAGACGCAGAGCGCTCGGTCCCTTGGCCTCGGCGCGATAACCGACGCCGACGATCTCGAGTTCCTTGGCGTAACCCTCGGTGACACCGACGACCATGTTCTGGACGAGTGCGCGCGACAGACCGTGAAGGCTGCGCGACTCGCGCTCGTCGTTGGGACGCTCGACCAGAAGAGCCGACTCGTCCTTGCGAACCGAGATGCCACCTTCGAGTGTGCGCGACAAGGTGCCCTTGGGGCCCTTCACCGTGATGGTGGTGCCGTTGATGGAGACATCGACTCCGGACGGAACCGTGATGGGGAAATTGCCGATACGTGACATGTCAGGCTCCTCGGCTCACCACACGTAGCAGAGGACTTCACCACCGACCTTGCGCTTGCGCGCTTCACGGTCGGTCATGAGCCCTTGGCTGGTTGACAGGACGGCCACACCCAGACCACCGAGCACGCGCGGCACGGTGTTCGACTTGCGGTAGACCCGCAAGCCCGGTGTGGAGATGCGCTTGATGCCGGCGATGGTGCGACGGCGATCAGACGAGTACTTCATGGTGATGGAGAGGATCTGGCCCGGGCCCTTGGGATTGGGCGCGACCGAGAAGCCGGAGATGTAACCCTCCTGCTCCAGGATCTTGGCGAGCGCGACCTTCTGCTTGGAGGACGGCATCTTCACCTCATCGTGCATCGAAACGTTGGCGTTTCGGATGCGCGTGAGCATGTCGGCAATGGGATCAGTCAGCATCGGTACCTCACCAGCTCGACTTCGTCAGACCAGGGATCTCACCAGCGTGCGCCATCTCACGAAGGCACAGGCGGCAGAGTCCGAACTTGCGGTACACCGAACGCGCCCGACCGCACTTGCGGCAACGGGTGTAAGCGCGCACCTTGAACTTCGGCTTGGCGGCTGACTTGTTGATCAACGACTTCTTGGCCATGTTGTTCGGACCTCTCGATTACTTCTTCTTGCCGGCCTGAGCCGGACCGCGACGCACGGACTTCTTCTTCGGAATGGCTGCCGCCTCGGCTCCACGCTTGAACGGGAATCCGAACGCATCGAGCAGCGCCTTGCCATCAGCATCGGTGGTGGCGGAGGTGACGATGGTGATGTCCATGCCACGGGGCGCGTCGATCTTGTCGTAGTCGATTTCCGGGAACACCGTCTGGTCGGTGAGACCGAACGTGTAGTTGCCACGGCCGTCCCACGAGTTGGGGTTGAGGCCACGGAAGTCGCGGATACGCGGGATGGCCACGGCCAACAAGCGATCGAAGAACTCCCACATGCGATCGCCGCGCAGCGTGACCTTGCAACCGATCGCCTGGTTCTCGCGGAGCTTGAAGTTGGCGATGGAGTCACGCGACTTGGTGACTATGGGCTTTTGACCCGAGATCTTGGTGAGGTCGGCGACGGCACCCTCGAGCAGCGACGGCTGCTGAGTGGCCTTGCCGACTCCCATGTTGATCACGATCTTCTCGATGCGCGGCACCTGCATGGTGTTCGCCATACCGAGATCGGCCTTCAGCTGATCGCGAACGACCGACTGATACTTGGCCTTGAGGCGGGGCGCTGTTGACGTAGCCATCAGATCTCTTCTCCGGTGGACTTGGCGATGCGCACCTTGGTGCCGTCGGATGCGGTCTTGAATCCGACGCGGGTGGGCTTGCCGTTGTGAACGACCATGACGTTGGACGCGTCGATGGGCATGTCGCGGTCGATGATGCCGCCCTGCTCGTTGGCCTTGCGGGGCTTCTGGTGCTTCTTGGCCACGTTCACGCCGTCGACGATCACCTGGTTGGTGGTCGGCATGACGCGCGAGACGACGCCTTCCTTGCCGCGGTCCTTGCCCGCGACGACGACGACGAAATCACCCTTACGAATCTTCATCTCACAACACCTCCGGGGCGAGCGACACGATGCGCATGAACTTCTTGTCGCGCAGTTCGCGACCGACTGGTCCGAAGATTCGCGTTCCGCGCGGCGTGAGGTCGTCCTTGATGACCACGGCGGCGTTCTCGTCGAAACGGATGTAGCTGCCGTCGGGACGGCGCTTTTCCTTCTTCACACGGACGACGACGCACTTGACGACTTCGCCCTTCTTGACTCCTGCACCGGGAATGGCGTCCTTGACGGTGGCCACGAAGATGTCGCCGATCGAGGCGTAACGGCGGCGAGTACCACCGAGCACCTTGATGACGAGCACTTCCTTGGCACCGCTGTTGTCGGCTACCCGGAGGCGGCTTTCCTGCTGGATCATCGTGACTCCTGTTTCGATCCCCGGCCGATCACTTGGCCCGCTCGACGATTTCGACGAGACGCCAGCGCTTGGTCTTCGACATGGGACGGGTTTCCATGACCCGAACCTTGTCGCCTTCGCGCGCGTCGTTGGTTTCGTCGTGCGCGTACAACTTCTTGGTGCGCATGACGAACTTGTTGTACTTCGGGTGACGGACGCGCTCGACGACGGCGACCACGATGCTGCGGTCCATCTTCGAGGAAACCACGACTCCGTCGCGGACCTTGCGCACGTTGCGTTCGGTGTTCTCGGTCATGTTCACTCTCCGGCCTCGGCGGCAGCGATCTCGCGCTGACGGATGAGGGTGTTGATGCGGGCGATGCGACGACGAACCGCGCGCAATTCGGCGTGGTTGTCGATCTGTCCGGTGGCGGCGCGGAAGCGCAAGTTGAGCGCCTCCTGCTTGGCGGCCTTCAACTGACCGGCCAACGACGCCAGATCGAGTTCGCGCAACTCGGCGCGCTCCTTGGTGATGCGATTGGCCATGATCAGATCGCCTCCTCACGCGAGATGATGCGCGCCTTGATCGGAAGCTTCTGCACGGCCTTTTCGAGGGCTTCGTGCGCCTGCTTCGGATCGGGGAACGACAACTCGAACAACACGCGACCGGGCTTGACGACGGCCACCCAGAACTCGGGGTTGCCCTTGCCCGAACCCATGCGGGTTTCGGCCGGCTTCTTGGTGACCGGCTTGTCGGGGAAGACGTTGATCCAGACCTTGCCACCACGCTTGATGTGGCGGGTCATGGCGATACGGGCGGCTTCGATCTGACGGGCGGTGAGCCAGCAGGGTTCGAGAGCCTGAATGCCGTACTGACCGAAAGCCAATGCGCTTCCGCCCTTCGACATTCCCTTCATACGACCGCGATGGTGCTTGCGGTGCGCGACTCGACGAGGCATCAACATGATCGATCAGTCCTGTCCACGGAAGTGAGGGGTCTCGGACCCCTCGTGGGTACGGCGCACGATCTCTTCTTCTTCGTCGAGCAACTTCTCGAGTTCGGGATCGGCTTCCTTGATGAGCGGTGCGGCTTCTGCGGTCTCTTCGGCCTTGCGACGACCACTCGACGACACGACGCGCTTGGCACCGGCCGGGCCCGAGGTCTCGCCGACGGCCATGGCGGCTTCGCGAATGATCTTGTCGTCGTTCAGCGGCTTGTACGGAAGGATGTCGCCGCGGTAGATCCAGACCTTCACACCGACCCGGCCGCTCGAGGTGCGAGCCTCGCGGAATCCGTAGTCGATGTCGGCGCGCAGCGTGTGCAACGGCACGCGACCTTCGCGGTACCACTCGGTGCGGCTCATTTCGGCGCCGCCGAGACGACCCGAACACTGCACGCGGATACCGAGTGCGCCGGCCTTCTGCGCGTTCTGGACCGCGCGCTTCATGGCGCGACGGAAGGCGATACGACCGACGAGCTGGTCGGCCACACCCTGAGCGATGAGCGCGGCGTCGAGTTCGGGCGACTTGATCTCGACGATGTTGAGCTGCACCTTGTTGTTGCCGGTGAGCTTGGTGAGACCCGCGCGGATCTCGTCGGCCTTGGCGCCCTTACGACCGATCACGATGCCGGGGCGCGCGGTGTGGATGTCGACCTTGAGGGTCTCGCCACGCTTGCGCTCGACTTCGATGCGACTGATCGCGGCGTCGCCGAGGCTCAGCATGATGTAGTCGCGGATCTTCCAGTCTTCGGTGAGGTATTCCTTGTACTGACGCTCGCTGAACCAGCGGCTCTTCCAATCGGTGGTCACACCGAGGCGGAAGCCGTACGGATTGATCTTCTGGCCCATCAGCTGTTCTCCTCGGCCGAATCGGGGGTGTTGGTCGTCTCGGGTGCTGCCGTGGCCTCACCGGACTCGACCGTGGTCGACTCGGTGGCTTCCGCGGACTCGGTGCGAGCCTCGCGGCTCTTGGCCACGCGAGCGCGACGGTCGGCGACTCCGCCACCGCGCGCGGCGCGACGGCCGGCGATGGCGCGATCGCGACGAGCCTGCACGATCTTCAACGCGTCGTCGTCGAGGGTGTCGACCACGATCGTGATGTGGCAGGTGCGCTTGTTGATGCGCGTGGCGCGACCCTTGGCGCGCGGGCTGAAGCGGCGCATCGTGGGGCCTTCGTCGGCGTAGCACGCGCGGACGAACAGCGACTCGGCATCGAGATTGTCGTTGTTGATCGCGTTGGCCACGGCCGACGCGAGAACCTTGCGAACCACGCGAGCGGCTTCGCGCTCGGTGAACTGCAGAACCTGATCGGCGCTCACGACATCGAGACCGCGGATGAGGTCGAGGACCACGCGGGCCTTCGACGCCGACATACGCGAACCGCGCACGCTCGCGCGCGTACCGGTGCGCTCGCCGCGAACGAAGTCGCGCTCGTTCAACTTGGGACCAGTCATTAATTCTTGCCCTTCACGTTCTTTTCCTGACCTGCGTGGAACTTGAAGGTCCGGGTGGGTGAGAACTCGCCCAACTTGTGGCCGACCATCGACTCGGTGACGTACACCGGGACGTGCTTGCGACCGTCGTGCACCGCGATGGTGTGACCGACCATGTCGGGGATGATGGTGGAGCGACGGCTCCAGGTCTTGATGACCTTCTTCTCGTTGGCCTGATTCAGTGCGTCGACCTTCTTGAGCAAGTGGTCGTCGATGAACGGGCCCTTTTTGAGACTGCGCGACATCTTGGTTCTCTCCTAGCGACGGCCCTTGGCCGTACGACGACGACGGACGATCAACTTCTGCGACGCCTTGTTGGTGTTACGAGTACGACGCTCGGGCTTGCCCCACGGCGACACCGCCGGGCGTCCACCCGAGGTCTTGCCTTCGCCACCACCGAGCGGGTGGTCGACGGGGTTCATGGCCACACCGCGGGTCTGCGGGCGCACACCCTTCCAGCGATTACGACCGGCCTTACCGATCTTGATGAGTTCGTGTTCGGCGTTGCCGACTTCGCCCACCGTGGCGCGGCAGTCGATGAGCACGCGGCGCATTTCGGTGGAGGGCAGACGCAACGTGGCGTGCGCACCTTCCTTGGCGACGAGCTGAACACCCGTGCCGGCCGAGCGACCCATCTTGCCGCCCTGACCCGGACGCAACTCGACGTTGTGCACCATGGTGCCGACGGGGATGTAGCGCAACGGCAACGAGTTGCCCGGCTTGATGTCGGCCTTCGGGCCGCTCTCGACCTGCTGGCCGACCTCGAGTCCCTTCGGAGCGAGGATGTACGCCTTCTCACCATCGGAGTAGTGGAGAAGTGCGATGCGGCAGGTGCGGTTGGGGTCGTACTCGATGGCGGCGACCTTGGCGGTCACGCCGTCCTTGTTGCGCTTGAAATCGACCACGCGGTACTGCTTCTTGTGTCCGCCACCGCGGTGACGCGCGGTCTTGCGACCATAGGCATTGCGACCGCCGCTGCTCGACTTCTTGGCGAGCAACGTCTTTTCGGGAGTGCTCTTGGTGATCTCGGAGAAGTCGTGCGAGGTCTGGAAACGACGACCGGCCGATGTGGGCTTGCGCTTACGAATAGCCATGAGTGCCTCAGTTGTTCTCGAACAGCGGGATCTCGCTGCCGGCTTCCAGGGTGACGATGGCACGCTTGGTGGCCGGACGCTGACCGATCCGGTTGGTTCCACGCGTGAGCTGACGCTTGCCACGACGGTTGAGAGTGTTGACCTTGAGAACCTTCACACCCCAGATGGCCTCGATCGCATCGTGGATCTCGGGCTTGCTGGCGTCGGGGTGAACATGGAACGTGTACACGCCGCGCTCGACGAGGCCGTAGCTCTTCTCGGAGACGACCGGCGCGATGATGATGTCGCGGGGATCCTTCATCACTGACCGTCCTTGCCTGCGCCCGGCAGCGATGCCTGGGTGAACACGATGTAGTCGTTGCACAACACGTCGTAGGCGTTGAGTTCGCCCACTTCGATGAGCTGCACGTCGACGAGGTTGCGGAAACTGCGAATGGCGTTGATCTCGTTGCGCTTCACGACGACGAGCGTGCGACCCGACACGCCGAGTGCGGCCAGTGCGGCCTTGGCGTCGGACGTCTTGGGCGCATCGAAGTTCCAGCCATCGACCACGACGACCTTGCCCTCGTTCGCGCGATCGGAGAGAGCCGACTGCAGCGCGATCTTGATCATGCGCTTGGGTGTCTTCTGCGAGTACTTGCGGGGCTTGGGGCCGAGGGCCACACCACCACCCGAGAAGTGCGGTGAACGCGTGGAACCCTGACGAGCGTTACCGGTGCCCTTCTGCTTGAACGGCTTCTTGCCACCACCCGACACTTCGGCGCGGGTCTTGGTGCTCTGCGTTCCGGCGCGACGGTGCGCCAACTGCGCGGTGACCACCTGGTGCATCACCGGAACGTTGGGCTGACGACCGAAGTCGTCGTCGCTCAGTGCGACGGTGCCGACTTCTTTACCGGACTGATTCTTGAGCTTCAGCGAGGGCATGACTCACTTCCCCTTCACTGCGTTGCGCACGATCACAACGCCGCCGTTCGGGCCCGGAATCGAACCCTTGATCAACAACAGACCACGCTCGACATCGGCATCGACGACTTCGAGGTTCATGGTCGTGACTTGCTCGTGGCCCATGTGACCGGCCATGCGCAAACCCTTGAGCACGCGGCCCGGGTAAGTGCACGAACCGATCGAACCCGGAGCACGGTGGTGCTTGTGGTTACCGTGGCTCGCGCCCTGACCGTTGAAGTTGTGGCGCTTCATGCCGCCGGCGAAGCCCTTACCACGGCTCACCGCGGTGACGTCAACCTTCTGGCCCTTGGCGAGAACGTCGACCTTGATCTCCTGACCGACTTCGAATCCGTCGACCGAGTCGAGACGCAGTTCGACGAGACGACGACCGGCGTCGACGCCGGCCTTCGAGAAGTGGCCAGCCTCGGGCTTGCTCAATTTCTTCTGATCCTTGTGTCCGTAGGTGACCTGAAGCGCGGCGTAACCGTCACGCTCGGAGGTCTTCACTTGAACGATGCGAGCCGGTTCGACACGAAGCACGGTGACGGGGACGATTCGATTGTCGTGCGCCCACACCTGTGTCATGCCGACCTTTTCGCCGACGATCGCTGTCTTGGCCATGAGGCAGCCTCTTCATCCGGTCCAGGTCTCCCTGGCGCTGAGTTGACTGTTGTGAGTGGCGGTTGCCATTCACGCAGATGCTCCGCAGGTCGAGGACCGGCGGAGCACCAAGTTCGGTTGTTGCCATGTGGTCCCCGGCGGACCGGGCTCACACGGACATCAGTTCTTGCTGTCGGGCTGGATGCCCGTCAGACACGAGTTGCGAACGCTACCGCTGACCAGGGAACTCCCCAACCCGGTCACCACCGGTGTTCTGGTGAGGTTTTTCGACCCCCTGGGTCGAAAAACCTCACCAGAACACCGGGCAGGAGCGCCGTCGTCGCAGCCGATCCTGGCCAGACTGGGGTCGTGGATCCGGTGATCATCGAAGTGGCGCTGAACGGGGCGACCCGGCCCGCCACTCAGCCCCATGTGCCGATCAGTCCCGAGCAGATCGCCGCGTCCGGGGTCGCCTGTGTGGAGGCCGGGGCCAGCATCGTCCACCAGCACGACGACCTGCGGGCCATCCGGGCCGCCGGGGGTGGGCCAGACGCCATGGGGGCCCTCGGATTAGCCGCTTACGCTGGGCTTTTGTCGGCTCACCCCGAGGTTCTGGTGTATCCCACGGCCAATTTCCTGGGTTCGACCATTCACCAACGCTGGGATCACCACCGGGTCCTGGCCGAGCGGATGCCGGCGGCCGGGCTCGGGCCGCTGCGGATGGGGTTGGTCGACCCCGGCACGGTCACCCTGGGGTCGTACGTGTACGGGTTCACCCCCGACGAGGTGGCCTACAAGTGGAATTCGTGCCGTGAGCTGGGGCTGGGGGCCTCGATCGCCTGTTTCACTCCCGCCTACGTGGACGCGGTTCTGGCCGAGCACAGCAGGCGCGGACTCCCGCCCTGGTCGCTCGTGAAGTTCTACCTGAGTGACGGGTTCGGCCTGCCGCCCACGGTCGAGTCGCTCGATCGCTACGTGTCGATGCTCGCCGGCTCCGGACTGCCCTGGGCGGTGGCGGTGCTCGGTGGCGACGTGGTCGGGGCGGGTCTGGCCGCCGCGGCGATCGAGCGGGGTGGTCACGTGCGGGTGGGGCTGGAGGATTTCGCGTCGACCTCTGGTCGTCAGCCGACCAACACCGAGTTGGTGGCCGAGGTGGCCGAACTCGCCCGGCGATCAGGTCGCGGAGTCGCCACGTGCACGGCGACCACCCGCATCCTCCAACTCCCCTCCAACCGATGATCTGGTGAGGGTTCTTCACCCTCAGGGTGAAGAACCCTCACCAGAAACTCACGCGGCTCACCAGTGATTCGGCTTCGGGTGCGGCGACCAACCCCGGGCTTCCAAGAGACTCTCAGCGGTCGTGTACACGTACCCAGGCCGACGAGCGATGTCGCGCCATGTGAGGTGAGCCACCGACCAACCACGCGATTGAAGGAAGTTGTCGCGTCGCGACAAACGTTCGAAGTCGTCGCGGCTGCCGAACTTGCCCCACCCGTCGGCCTCCAATCCGACCTTCCACTGCGACCATCCGAAGTCGAGGCGATACGGACCCACTTCGATCTGAGTCTCGAACGGTGGCAGCGCTGTGTTACCCAAGATTCTCTGCAGGTGATACTCGAGTACCGATTCGGACGCCTGTTCTTCGTACGGCCATGAAATCAGGATTTCGCGCAACGGTCCGATACCGGCTCGGCCCTGCTTCGAATGTCGAGCGACCGTGGCCGCGATCCGACGACGCGTGATCAACCCAGCCATCAACATGCGCTCGATCACGAAGTGAGTTGCACCGGGATTGATACCGGCGATGTCGAGAAGAGTTCGCGCCGGACCGGTGACTCGCACATCGTTGCGCCGTAATGGCGCCAATTCATCGAGGTCTCGCGGAACGTGGGTGATGACTCCGGGCATGATCGGACGTCCCCGACGACCTCCGGCGATCACGTCGATCGGATCGTCATCGTCCGCATTCCAGACTCCCCAGATCTCTCCGGCGGATCGGTGCGAGACGATCGCTTGGTCACCGATCGACAGAACTGCGGCCATCATTCGCTGGGATCGAGTCTCCGGGTGACCCACGAGAACAGCGACTCCCTTCTGGACGGGCCGCAACACTCCTGATGCCTGCAATCGGTACCAGACGCGATCGGTGATCCCGAGGGAAAGAGCCTGGGCACGCGAGATCACACCATGTTGAGATTCGGCACGAGAACGCAGAAGGGTGATGTCCACGCCACATCTGTGGGCGCGTTCGTGACACTGACGGCGAATCTGGTGGCGAATCTTCACCCTCACGGTGAAGATTCGCCACCAGAACACCATTTAGGGGAAGCGTTTGGCGAGCCAGTCGGCGACGTGGGCCAAGGCTTCCTTGCGGTGGCCCTCCAAGTAGTGCGGGGCGCCCTTCATCTCCACGTACGTCTTGTCAGCCGCGCCACTGTTGTCGACGATCTCCTTGGCCTGCCACACCCGAATCTCCGTGTCGGCCGTCGGGTGGATGAGGATCGTCGGCACCTTCACCCTCGGCATCGTGTCGGCCAACTTGGCATGGCTCGACAGACCACTCCAGGTGCTGAGCCATCCACGCGCCGTCATGGTGCGCGCGAGACCACCACGCCCGTAGTTCGCATCGAGCGGATCGGGAAACGCGAACAGCGAGCCCATTGGCCGTTCGTCGGGGTCGATCGACAGATCGAGATACGCCGGATCGGCGAGCGTGCGATAGATCGTGAGGTACTTCGTGAACACACCACGTCGGCGTAGTTCGCGCCACTGCCTCGGATCGGCCTGTGCATCCACACCGCGCAGCCGACCGAGTGCGTCGGTCGATTCGGCGATGCTGGCCTTGGCGATCGCATCGATGCGCGCGACGCGCTCCACCTGCGCCGCGCGGTAACGGGTGAGCCATTCCTTGTCGTACACGCACGGTTCGGGCCACGGCCGCCAACCGTTGTCGGGGTTGTACATATCGAGCTCGGGAACAGTGGAGAATGGATCGTCTTCTTGCGCAACGCTCGGGTCGATCACCTGCAGCATGAACACGCCTTCACCAGGATGCGCCGCCATGCCCACCCATCCGTCGCCGATCCCGCGTTCGGCATGAGCCAACGCCATGAGCGAGCCACCACCCGAGTTGCCGAGCAGCACCACAGCTTCGGCGCCACGTCGCTTCATCTCATTGTGCACCGTCTCGACGTCGATGGTGCACGACTCGTGCAAGCAGTCGGTGTCGTTGTTCATGTAGCGAGTACCGAAACCCAACACGGCGTAGCCGGCAGCGGCGAGCAACGGGGCTGCGTAGTGCACGCCGAAATCACCACGCGGATGCGACAGGATCACCGCGGTCTTCCACTTCTTGCCGGCGGGCGGAGTCCACAAGATGCCGCGCACCAACGCGCCGTCGGGCGACACGAGGCGAATCGACTCGCGTGGGATCTCGGCACCCGGATCGTCGTCGGGTAAGGGCCAGTAGTTCAGGCCGAAAGGCCGCCGTCCACCGAGATGTACGTCGAGGAAAGACGAGTCACTCATGTCCGAACCCTAGCCCTCGTGTTTCTGGTGATGATCTTTCACCCATGCGGTGAAGAATCCTCACCAGAACAACAGGTCATCGGTACGAGGGGTCAGCCTTGGGGGCGTTCGATGAGGACGGCGGTCAGGGTCAATCTTGACCCGCCGCGCAACACCTCCAAGTCGATCGAATCCCCCGGCGACTTGTCGCGGATCGCCGCAATGAACGCCGGTAGACCATCGATCGGCGTCCCATCGGCCGCCACCACCACATCACCCACGTCGATCCCGGCGCGTTCAGCCGGTGAACCGGGTGCCACCTCGGCGATGAGCGCACCGCGGCCACCATCCACGCGCGGCTCGAGACCCACGCCGAGGTAACCCTCCACACGATCAGCTCCACCGGCTTGCTCACGCAACGCCTTGATCACCGGAAGTGCTTCACCCACCGAGATCGCGAATCCAACGTTGTTCGCTGCAGTTCCCATCGAGCTCGTGAACACCGCCGTGTTGATACCGATGATCTCGCCGCGCGCGTTGAGAAGCGGACCACCCGAGTTACCCGACGAGATCGCGGCGTCGGTCTGGATCAATCCATCGAGTGCACCGTCCTCGTTGGCGATGGTGCGATTGAGAGCCGACACGATGCCGCGCGTGACCGTGGGTCCCCCGTCGAGCGCCAAAGCGAATCCGACCGCCACCACTTCGTCACCCACATCGATCGCCGACGGATCGGCGAACACGGCCGGCTTCAAACCGGTCTCGTCGACCTTCAGCAACGCGAGGTCGTTACCCGGATCGCGCGCCAGCACCACGGCCGGAATCGGATCGACGGAATCAGCGAACAGCACGCTCACTTCCGTCGCACCGTCGACCACGTGGGCGTTGGTGAGAATCTCACCATCGGATGTGATGACCACACCGGTGCCGGTGGATCGCCCGGAACCGAACTCCGAAGCCCTCGTCGCATCGATGGTGACGACGCTCGGGCCGATGCGATCAACGATCGCGCCGACATTGAGCGCACCTTCGTCGTCGTCGTCGCCCGGAGGTGCGGTCTGCACCGGCTGATCGGACGGTTCGGCGTCGACATCGGACGACGGCGCGGCGTCGTCACTCGACGAATCGGACTCGACCTCCGGGGCGACGTCGACCGAATCGGATTCGTCGTCGCGCTCGGTGGCGATCTGAGCGCCGGCGAATCCACCGAGGATCGTCGCCACGAGGAACAGGATCAGACCCAGGCGCCAGCGAGGACGGGGGCGCACCGGAGCGGGAGCGGGCGCCGGGGGCGGAGGCAACTGCTCGAAAGGTTCCATCGAAAAATGTCTACCGCCCGCAACGGGCCGAGGGGAACCGGAAACGGTGAGAAGTTGGTAAGTGAAGAACGACCGAGGCCCGCCGTTTCCGGCGGGCCTCGGGAAAACTCAGGTTGGTGAGTTCGGCCTCAGCCGTTCCGCACCTTGATCTCGACCTCGACACCGGCCGGCAGGTCGATGCGCTGCAGGCTGTCGATGGTCTGCTGCTTCGGATCGACGATGTCGATGAGGCGCTTGTGAATGCGCATCTCGAAGTGCTCGCGCGAGTCCTTGTCGATGTGTGGTCCGCGGATGACCGTGTAGCGGTGCTTGTCGGTCGGCAACGGAACGGGACCGCGCACGGTGGCATTCGTACGAGCGACCGTCTCGACGATCTTGCGCGTCGACTGGTCGATGATCTCGTGATCGAACGCCTTCAGGCGGATTCGGATGATTTGGGCCATGGTGTCACCGACTCACTTGATGATCTTGGTGACGCGGCCGGCACCAACCGTACGCCCACCCTCACGAATAGCGAACCGCAAACCCTCGTCCATCGCGATCGGCTTGCCCAACTCGACCTTCATCGTCACATTGTCACCA